>Ga0131853_10000093_pt1 | contig 132189 bp, 122 predicted proteins | sample TergutLab28metaG_FD_92764 | JGI IMG/M metagenome (GOLD analysis project Ga0131853, IMG submission 92764) | Labiotermes labralis P1 segment gut microbial communities from Petit-Saut dam, French Guiana - Lab288 P1 (version 2) (version 2) | ecosystem: Host-associated > Arthropoda: Insects >...
CCATCAGAACAGAATAAGTATAAAGTCCACGCTTGGCGTGAACATTTTGACTTAAGCTTTTTCTGATTTCTACTTCTAATCGCTAAATTTTCTGTAAGAAAGAATAAACTAAAATGCTTTTTTTAGCATACTTCAAGATGTGCGTATTATCAGCACATTATTTTTTCATAGGCAATTTTTGTTTTAATTTTTGCAAAGATAGATAAAATTTTCGAAATAACAAAACATTATTAATTATTTTATTGGTATGATTTGCTTACTAATCGCTGGCACGGATGTCTGTACAATGTAGCAACGGGATGTCTCGACTTCGCTTCGCTCCGCTCGACATGACAGCGGTTTTTTTACAGGATAGGAGAGAAGGGGGGGTGGCTTTGCCCCCCCTTCTCTCCTCCTCTCTTATGTCATGCCCGTCTTTCCGAGCGCAGCACACGAAGTGTGCGAAGTCGAGGAATCTCCTTGCTACAATAATAAAATTAATCGTAAAACCGCCACAACACACCAAATTTGAAAGCCCGTTCGGCTACCGGATACCCGTTAGTCATCATGTAATTGTAGCCCAACCAATCGGCAGTCACATTGGCAAATTTTAAGAACAAATTCGCACGCTGAACACGTAAATTCAAAAACACATCCATGAACACAAATCCGCCTGTTTTTAAGTCTCCCTGACCGTAAAACGAGCCTAATGCGGGATTGTAAAATCTCGAAAGATAGGGTGTATTGTAATAGGCTTCAACACCAACTTGCAGAGGTGTTGTTTTCAATAAAACGAAGTCGAAATACAGGGCGTTTCGCGTCGAAAATTTTGGGAATTGCATCAATGGGCCTGTCGGACGAAAATGAAAAACCAAGCGTGTATCCAACGCTAAAGGATAAAATTTAAACGTTTTTTCGAGCGATGTTTTAATGACTGAAAACGATTCACTTTCTTGTTGAAAATGCGTTGGAGTCAAATAAATGTAGTTTGAAAAAGTGGCATGGTCGGCTCTTAGATAAAAACCTTTCCAATGAGCTCCCACAGCAAAATTCAGCGTTTGTGTATTTTTTAGAGGTTGATCCCAACGAAAACTGTTGCTGATGTAAAATTCTTGAAACGGACGAGGTAAAACATCAGAATAATTGACCTCTGCAAAAAAACCGTCGTTTGGGTTTGTTTTACTAAACCTATAATCCAATCCGACATTAACGGAAGTGCCGAGGTGAACCTTGTGAGCATCCATTTGATAGGTTGCTCCGGCAGTTAAAAAATATTGATTGTGGTAGTTCAATCGCATTTTGACAAACGGATAAAAATAGGTGTAATCTCTATTGTAATTTTTGTAGTATTCTGCTGGGTCGGATTTTGCTGTATCGCGCATCACATCACCTGTTCCAACTTTTGCCAGATCAATGGTAGTGCCGACACTCAAATTAAAAAACTGCGAATTTTGAAACGACGTTACATCGCCAATATTCCACGAAATGGTATTACGAATTAAACTCACGAATGTTGAATCGAGCGTTTGTATAGAATCTCTGAAAATATTAGGATAAAAATCTATATTCAGCGGTCTGGATCTGTCGTTATACAACGTGCTAAATCGAGTTACTTCGAGTGCATGCGAAAGATAGCCGAAATTTAACCCTGAATTCGGAATTGTATCATTTCGATTGAGCCCAAAATGATAGGCTTGTTTGAGGTAAAAACTATTTTCTCTCCACACATTTTCGGCCCGTAGAAGGTTGATTGGAATGACTCTTCTGTTGGAGAATTCCGAAAGACGTTGCAACGAATCGTAAGGAATCAAAATTCCACCGTTTTCATTGGCTTCGAATTTATTGAAATAATACCCTGCAACAGCTCGATAATGTCGGTCTTTGGAGATAAAGTTCGAAAACACACGAACACTGTTGTGCCGTGTATATGTACGATTATAAATCCCCGGAGAATTAATCACGCTGTACTCTGCACCTACATTCAAACCTCGCCAAACATTCTGTGTGAAAAGTACATGAAAATTCTGTTCTCTTTCTCTTCCCATCACATAAAACAATTCAACGTAAGGAACAACATTCTGATAAAATTTGGTGTTGAAAGGCGTGAAGCGATACAGTTCGAATGGGCTTTTCCCGTAAGAAAACAAAATATCATCTCTGTAAAAATACTCCAAATCTTCGGTAACCATTCCCACATTTCCTCGGTCGGATCGGAAATGATTGTTTTTTTTGTAAGGCTCGTAACGATGAAAAAGCGATCTGGTTGTGTCAATAAAGCGGAGGTCGGGAAGCCCGACGTTGAGCGGTTTCTCGTAGAAATAATAGACAATGCCACGATTGGCAGATCCACCTTCTCTTTTGACGATGCTTCTATCCTCCTCAATATCTATACTATCGTTCTCTATGTAGGTTGTGTCCGAATAAAAATCATATTCGTATTGTCCGAAACACACATTGCATAAGCACAATGCGAGAATAAAAATCAAATATCGTAAACCGGTTTTCATTTTATTGTTGTCAAAATTATGGATGTGGCACCTGTTTTTTGGTTGACGTAATCAGCGACATTTGTTGGTAATTCCGATAGAGACACACGACCGTACGTCTCTATAACAAATTCGTCTGTTGTAGAAATGGATTTTGCAGCACCCAATGCGATCAAATCGTGCGCTTCTTGAAATTTTTGATAATTTGGTCCAAACAAAATCGGTATTCCGAATACGGCTGCTTCCAAAATATTATGAATGCCGCCTTTCTCGAAACCGCCACCAATATAGGCGATGTCGGCGTATTGATAGAGTTGCGAAAGGAATCCGATTTGATCAACAATCATCACACCAAAATTATCGATCTGTAGAGACGCACGGCCGTGCGTCTCTACGGCCGAATACCGCAATGACGGTTGCGAAATCAAACGTTCCAATTTCTGCAAATGCGCTTCATCAATTTCATGTGGAACGAATAAAAATTTGAAGTTCGGAAATTTTGAAATTGCATCGCAAATCAATCTTTCGTCGGCAAGCCAAGAACTTCCAACAACCAACAATTTTTTATCCCCTTTAAATGTTTCGATAATGGGGAACGATTTTTTGGTTTGTAAAATTTCCGAAACTCTATCAAAACGTGTATCTCCCGAAATAGTTATATTCGTAAAACCAATAGATTTCAGCAAATCTTCACTTTCTTGATTTTGTACAAAAAAATGTTCAACGGCACGAAGTTGTTTGCGTGGCCAACCGCCATACCATTTGAAAAAATACTGCGAAGGGCGAAAAATTGTTGACACAAAAAACGTTCGAACATGCTGTTTTTCCAAAGCGTTAAGGTAATTGTACCAAAATTCGTATTTAATGAAAATCGCAATTTGGGGTTGAACGAGTTTTATAAAATTTTTAGCATGTTTTGGTGTATCGAATGGCAGGTAAACGATGCAGTCGGCTTGTGCATAATGTTTTCGAATTTCATAACCCGATGGTGAAAAAAACGTGAGCAAAATTTTCCAATCCGGATGCTGGTTGCGAAAGTGTTCGATGACAGGTCTGCCTTGTTCAAACTCGCCGAGCGACGCGGCGTGAAACCAAATCACAGGTTGCGAATTGTTCTCGAAAAACGTTTGCAGTTTTCTAAAACTTTCAGCTTGTCCGCGAATCAACAACCGAGCCTTTCGACTTCTCAGAGCCCAAATTCTCGCTGCAAAAGCGTAAAGGTAAATGGTTATGGAATATAAAGTTCGCAATTTATTCAGAGTTTAGTTGAAATCGAATGTATTTGATTTTTTTGCCCATGTCTAACCACATTTGCTCATAAAAGGTTTGAATTTCCATGGCTTCCAAGTGCGGATTTCCTTCTTTATACAAATCGTCGGAATGTAGCAACAATCGGTGTTTCCCTTCGTTGATAACTTCGTTCAACGTGTATTCATAAAGCATGGTATCGTCGGTTTTGAGATGGATAATGCCGTTGGGTGCGAGTATGTTTTTGTAGTTGTCTAAAAAACGTTGACAAGTCAAGCGTTTGTTTTCTTTTTTAGGTTGAGGATCGGGAAATGTAATCCAAATCTCATTCACTTCGTTAGGTCCGAAAAACAGATTGATGTTGCTAATTTTTGTGCGCAAAAAAGCTACATTGTTCAGTTTTTTTTCATTCGTTCGTTTCAATCCTCGCCAAATTCGTGCACCCTTGATATCTACACCAATAAAGTTTTTTTCGGGATATTTGTCACCTAAACCAACTGTATATTCACCTTTTCCACAGCCTAATTCCAAAACAATCGGATTTGCATTTTTGAAAAATTCCTTGTGCCATACGCCTTTTAGAGGAAATCCGTGCGTTGCGACTTCTTCGTAAACCGGTTGAAAAAAATTTGAAAACGTTTCGTTTTCCGCGAATTTAGCTAATTTACCTTTTCCCATTATTTTCTATAAATCCAACTCTCAATCTGGCTTGTTCTGCGAGTTTTTTCTTTAAATTCGAGTGCTTCGGCTTCTGTGCTAAAAGCCCCCAAAGTAACATAATACAGTTGTTTGTTGTTGTCGAAAAACAATTCGGAAGTGTACCCATCTTTCTTCATCTTGGCATGAAATCTTTCAGCATTGGCTTTGATTGAAAAAGCACCGCCAATTACTTTGAACGTGTTTTCCTCCGTTTTTTTAGCAGGTTGTTGCAATTGAGTTACAGGAGGCGCTTTTACGGGCTGTTGCACGCTTGCTTCTATTTGCATTTGCGCATCTTCGACAAGAACATCGTTATCGATAGGCATAGCTGTATGGTTTTCAGGCTCTATGCCCGTTGCGATGATGATGGGCTTAGCCGTTTGGGTTCGGGCCGAATTGTAAGCATCCCGAATACTGGTGATCTGTCTATCCACGAACTGCTCAAACTTCGGAACGGTTTTGTAGCAAGCAACTCCGCCACCGGCCAAAACAACGAGTATAGCAATGATAATGATGAAAACAATCCCGCGTTTATTAGATTTTTGTGTGCTTGCTGTCGTTGTGCGTTCTGTGTAGAGGTTAGGTTGCGCAGCGGTAGTGCGCTGTTCCTTAACAACTTCTGATGGTCTTGAGGCCATCGGCTTTTCGGCTGAAATTTTAGGCTGTTCTTCCAAGCCGTATTCGGTTTTCGGCTCCAAGTCTTGAGTGGGTGCAGCCGGAATAAACTCCACTTTGTCTTTTTGAATTTCGAAACGACCTAATTCCGGAATATTCGCAACCTTTGTCGTTTTTAGATCATTCAAAATGGACGACACCCAGTTTTCAATAACTTCAATCGCTTCATTTTCCGTGAGGTTTTCTTCATAACCCAGGAAATTCACAAAAGCGTTGCTTCTCGGGGTTTTTTCGATGAACAAGACTACGAATTTTCCTTCGGGAAGTTTGTTTCCTTTTTCGTCAATAGTTGATTTGTAAAACACGCCTAATCCGGGAATAGCCGCTTCGTCTTGCTGTTCCGTAAAGAATTTTTTGAGATTGTAAACGATGTTCATAATGATTTAACTTTATGTTTGTATTTCGTTAGGTTAAAGGTTATTTTGATGGTTATCATGTAACAATGATTTGCTCTCGAACTAATTCTCCGCCGCCTTCAACATGCAGGTAGTATGTGCCCGGTGGTAACGAGTACGTGTTGAATTTTACCGGACGAGGCCTGCCATCGCGGTGGCGATGTCTGAATCGCGTTTGGCGGGGGACGTTGCCGAGATTATCAAGGAGTTTGACGGAGTACTCTACCAGATCGTCTGTATCTGGGAGTCCTATGAACTTTATGGTGAGCTCGCTGTTGACGGGATTTGGTGAATAAGAAATTTTGATATATGGTGGGCCGATTGGTCCGCCCATGCCGAAACAATGGAGCGCGCGTTCATATTCTATAATTTTCCAAGAACTCCAACCGCATTGGTTTTGCAAACGAGCCTCAATGCGAGGAAAATTGCCTGAAGGAAGAGACATAATTTGCAACGGACAATTTGTTATTCCAAGATATGTAGATGCAGATAAATTATAGAAAGAAGCTTCGGCAGGCGAACGTTTTCTCCATTCGCCTTGCGAAATTCCATCCAACCCTAATGTATTCGGGATACTGCCATTATAAGTGAGCGTATCAAAGAAATAACACTCTAGCCGACCCCAAGGCACGGAATCCTTGCAACGACGACTACTTATAAGATCTGCATCAGGCGTATAACCAACGGTTATTTCTTTTCGAAGAACAGTTAGACAGTTGCCGTTGAATGTGACAGCTGCTTGTACATAGGAAGGCTTACATTCTTGACTAGTCATATTGGGGCGAATGCAAATGCCTGTCCACGGTAAAAACTGACAATTCTGCAATAAATTTGGCCCCAATTCCCACGATACCGTTGCTCCTGGGAATAAATTTTCAATATCGTACATGCCTTCGGATAATTGAATGACCCCATTGTTTACGTTTACAGCAAGAGCATCAGGCCCGGAAATAGAGTCAAGAGCCCAATCACAGGCTTGAATAGATCTAGTAATAGGAACCCCATTAACTATTGCTGTGAGTGTTCCACTCTGTCCCCAAGGGCATACAGCAATTACTGTTGCCCAACTGGAACCTATACCGGTAATGGTAAATCCTGAGGTTATACCCCAAGAAGTAACTTCTAGGTTTGGGTTGCTAAAAGTGTATGTGCTTGTGTCACAAATGACATTGGGTCCTTGAGGAGCAACCGCATGTACAGCCTTGTAGGCATTAAGACGACCTGCTCCAAGTTGTCCGGGATATAAATGAGCATCAGTAATAGGATCTGCAGTTGATTTTAATATATTCTCTATTTCTGCTGGTGTTAGTGACGGGTTAACGCTCAACATTAATGCAATGGTACCTGAAACAAAAGGAGCGGCAAGAGACGATCCATCAGCTGAAAAATAGTCGGTATCACTATTTCTTCTTGCTACTCTTATATTTTTTCCTGGAGCACAAATATCCACCCCAGAATTACGAGCATGACCGGTTGGACCGTGCTTATTATCTTTGTCAACGCTGCTAACTATTATCACTCCCGGGATATGGGCAAGATCGCTATGGTATGCATGTGCATTGTTATTTCCTGCAGCGAGCACCAAGGTAGTTCCATTTTGAGTAATTTCTTCAGCCATTGCTGGAGTAAAAGCACCGAGCCCATTCCAACTCAGATTAATTATTTTTACCCCTGCTGAATATAAATTCCAAATTTCAATTGGTATATCTAATTCAGTATTTGGATCCCGAACAGGAGTTGAATAACGAACCCCATGAGCTGCAATTCTTGAATTATACCCAATGCCAGCAATTCCCTTTCCATTGTTGATTGCTGCCACTGCAATACTTGCTACGCTTGTGCCATGAGCAAATAGCGTGGATGAAAAATTTCCGCCCACGCTTGCAAATTTATTTTGTAAATCTTCATGCGTTTGTCTAAATTCCGTGTCAACAATACCAATCAGGACATTCTGATTTCCTGTGGTAATTGACCATGCACATGGTGCCTGTATCATTTTAAGAGCCCACCCGTGCGTATTATTAAAATCAGGGTCGTTTACCGAAACAGGTTTTGTACACGAAACAGGATGCACTGCTTCAAAAAAATGAACTTCATCTTCAAATTTACCAGTGGCCAAAAAATCCTTGATGTAACTTTCAGTACCATCCTTTCTATCTCTGTTGTCTTCTATTGTTATAGCATAATATAACAATAGTTCCGGATTTTTTGCACCCGGACAAAGTTGCCTTAATGCTACTCCATGTTTCGACGATAAGGCTTTAATTTCAGTGTTTTCTGCCGCTATGAAATTTTTTGCTATTTCCGGTTTCAGTTTGATTCTTGCTCCAACTTCTTGACTGTAGCCTTGAAAACAAGCAAATAATAAAATTAAAGGGAAAAAATATTTTCTCATATCTTTGAATTTTATTTGTGATTATTTTTTTGTATCATATTATGGTTTGAGCTTTTTTATCCTACGGCGGGATGAGATTCTACAGATTCATGAAAGTCGTCTTCAAATTTACCCGTCGCTAAAAAATCTTTGATAACAATTACCATGTTGACCTCTCTATTGTCTTCCATCGTTGACAATGTATAATATAACAATAACTCTGGATTTTGTGCACCTGGAGCAGCCTGCCTCAATGCTACTCCATGTTTGGAAATTAAAGCCTGAATTTCGGGGTCTTCTGTTGCCAAATAATTTTCATCTGCTTGGGGTTTTAACTTGAGAGTTAGCCCACAGGCAAAATGGATGCATATTTCCCTGACATTGCCATCAAATATACTAGTGGATAGAAAGTCTTTAATAACATTTTCCTTGCTATTATTTCCTGTTAAAGTATAGTATAATAAAAACACAGGAGGATTAAATTCAGGGTATGACTGATAAAATTGTACACGATGTTTTGAAATTAAGGCTTTTATTTTTGGATCTTCGATTGCCAAATAATGTTCATCCGTCTGAGATTTCAGCCTGAGTTGTACAGTCCACCTTTCAGATTTGTCTTTACAGGAACCCAAGCCTCCAGCTAAAATCAGTAAAATTGCTGTGAGTTTTAATATTTGTGCTTTCATGGTATTGCTTTTTTAGAATTTGCTATTTTTTAGTTTTTGTATGGCACGGACTGCAAGTCCGCGCTAGATGTTATTCATAGCGATTTCTTTTTTCGTTATCAATTAAAAAAGCCCATTAATTTGCGCGTCAATTTTTTCGATAATTAATCCTAAGTCTTCCGGATTATCGGAAAAATTAAGATCGTTGACATCAATGATTAACAGTTTGCCTTTGTAGCTTTCGATCCACGATTCATAGCGTTCGTTCAGAGCGCTTAGATAATCCAAACGAATGGTGTTTTCGTAGTCGCGTCCGCGTTTTTGAATTTGACCAACCAATGTAGGTACATCGGCTTTGAGATAAATCAATAAGTCAGGCACTTGAATAAATGAATTCATCAATTCAAACAACGATGAATAATTGTCAAAATCGCGAAGTGTCATCAAGCCCATGGCGTGCAGATTTGGCGCGAAAATGTAGGCATCTTCATAGATGGTACGATCTTGAATTACATTTTTGCCTTTTTTGCGAATTTCGATCACTTGACGAAACCGGCTGTTCAAAAAATACACCTGCAAGTTGAACGACCAACGGCGCATGTCTTCGTAAAAACTGCTCAAATACGGGTTTGTGTCTACATCTTCGTAGAGCGCTTTCCATTTGTAATGCTTAGCGAGTAAGCCTGTCAGGGTGGTCTTGCCTGAACCGATATTTCCTGCAATAGCGATGTGCATGAGTTCAAATATTTGGGTTATACAAAATTGTAATCTATCAAAACAACAAAGGTACAAAAAAAAAATGAAATACGCAAAAAAAATATAGGAACGAAGCATACCTCATCCCTATATTTTCATCGCTAAATTTAATTTGCAGGTTTATACTTTCGGAACCGCAGTTGAATCACACCAAAAAGCCCTTCTCTGAAGATTTTTCCGCTCATTTTAGATTGCCCGAGTACGCGATCTGTAAAGATAATCGGTACTTCCACAACTTTAAAACCGAGTTTGTGAGCCGTATATTTCATCTCGATTTGAAAAGCATAGCCAACAAATTTGATGTTGTTGAGATCAATAGTTTCAAGCACTTTTCGCGTGTAACACATGAAGCCCGCCGTAGCATCGCCGATTTTCATACGTGTAATAAACCTCACATACGCAGACGCGTAATACGACATGATCACACGACCCATAGGCCAGTTTACCACATTTACAACACCGTTGACATAACGCGAACCCACGGCTACATCTGCTCCGCCATCGTGACAAGCGGCATACAATCGCTCCAAATCATCAGGATTGTGTGAAAAATCGGCATCCATTTCAAAAATATAGTCGTAGTTGCGTTGCAATGCCCATTTGAAACCGTGAATATACGCGGTTCCGAGACCTAATTTGCCTTTGCGTTCTTCGATAAACAAACGGTCGGGAAATTCAATCATGAGGCGTTTCACAATATCAGCTGTTCCATCGGGCGAATTATCTTCTACGATGAGAATGTGAAATTCTTTCGGCAAAGAAAACACTTTGCGGATAATGGCTTCAACGTTTTCTTTTTCGTTGTACGTCGGAATGATGATTAGGCTGTCGGACATGGTTATTTTTTTTGCAAAGATACAAATTTTAATTGAGAATTGAAAATGGAAAGTTGAAAATGGGCGTGTTATTAACAAATTTTCAAAAGTTTTCAACATTTTAGTGCTTTTTTGCCATTTTTTTTGAAAATTTTATACGAAAATCGAAATTCGAGCGTTATAATAGGGGAGAAACCAAAAAATCAACAATTAAACAACATATGGAAACACTGTACAACATCGGATTAACGCTTTTGCCCGGCATTGGCGACAAATTAGGGAAAGCCCTTGTGGATTATTGCGGAAGCGCAGAAGCCGTTTTTAAAGAAAAAAGACAGAATTTGGAAAAAATTCCCGAAATCGGACGTATCACAGCACAAAAAATTGTGTCGCAAAACGTATTGAAACGTGCCGAAGAGGAGCTTCGCTTTATCGAAAAGCATCAAATTCAAACCTTTTTTTTCAAAGACGAAACTTATCCTCGTCGACTTCTACATTGTTCAGATAGCCCACTAATGCTTTATTTCAAAGGACAAACGGATTTTAATGTGGAAAAAGTGGTGAGTATGGTCGGCACTCGAAAATGTACAGAGTACGGACGAAAAATGGTGTCAGAATTACTTGCCGATTTGAAAGACGACCGCGTTTTGGTCGTTAGCGGTTTGGCCTATGGTATTGATACGTTGGCACATCAAGCCGCATTAGACAATCAATTGGCAACTGTTGGTGTTTTAGGGCACGGATTAGATCGAATTTACCCACACCAGAATCGAAATTTAGCCAAAAAAATGCTTGAAAACGGTGGATTACTAACTGATTTTTTGTCGAAAACTAATCCCGATGCTGTAAACTTTCCTTCGCGAAACCGCATTGTTGCTGGACTTTCAGATGCTACTATTGTGGTTGAGGCTGCTCGAAACGGAGGCGCACTTATCACTGCGGAAATCGCAAACTCATACAACCGCGATGTGTTTGCTGTTCCCGGACGTTTAAACGATGAACGTTCGGAAGGGTGTAATTTTCTCATCAAAACGAATAAAGCCGCATTAATTGAAAATGCGCAAGATATTCGCTATTTGCTGAATTGGGATGTTGAACAAAAACCTAAAAACGCTATTCAGTCCAAATTATTCATCGAACTTTCCGACGATCAACGAGCCATTTTTGAAGTCCTTCAAAGCTATCCCGAAGCGATTGTAGATGAACTTTGCGATTTGCTGAAATTGCCGTTATCTAAACTTTCTGCGATTTTGTTGCAATTGGAAATTGCAGGGGTTGTGGAGGTTTTGCCGGGGAAGCGGTGGCGAGTATTGTAAGGGGTTTTTAACCACGTGATTACACCGAACTCACCATTTGTTTCTGTTTTTCTACTTTTACGGCTTTGGTGTCATTTTTTCATATATGAACCCGTCAACAATCTCCATACAATCGGCATACGTTTGTGACACAGGATTGATTGTTGCAACAGCATTGTACTCTTTTTTACTTATCGGGTCTTTGAAACTTTTAAGAAATCTAAATGTTCTATTTTTTGTTTTTACTTTCTAATTGTACCGAATTGGGTGCAATTAAATTTTCCACTCATCTATATAACGCTCGAATTTTGATTTTCGTATATTTTTTTCTAAAAAAATGCAAAAATGTTAATAAGTTGTTGAGTTATTAACATTTTTTTGTATCTTTGCAAAAGAAATGTTGCGTATATTTAAGTGATTAGCCGCAAGCGGGCGATGCACACATTGAAATTATTAACCAATTAAAATAATAAGATTATGAGAAAAATCCTAACAATCCTTACCACTACCTCAATGGTGTTTGCAATCATGTCTTGCAAGGAAAAAGACAAAAATGTTGCCGTTACAGGTGTAACGCTGAACCCAAAAACCGCCACGCTCACAATTAGCAACGATTTGACACTAACGGCAACCGTATTACCCAATGATGCCACAAATCAAGCCGTAACTTGGCAAAGTAGCAACATCGCAATTGCAAGTGTTGATAATGGCAAAATAACCGCTTTGTCTATGGGCACAGCCAACATCATTGTTACCACAGCAGACGGCAATAAAACCGATACCTGTGTTGTAACAGTAGAAGGTGTATTGGGCATAGCAAGTTTTGCCACCGAAAGCATGTGGATAGTTGGCTCGCAAACGTGGTCGGATGCTGTACAGACGACTTTTTGTAGTAACAAAACGACCTACAACGGAGGCTCGACAAGTGCTGGTTTCAACATTGATTGCCGTTCTAATCCCGATCAAAAAGGCGATTTGTTTTCTTGGCGTGCTGTGAATGAACTCAAAGATCAACTTTGTGTTGCTCCTTGGCGTGTTCCTACGGCAGAAGATTTTAAAAATTTAGATATTGCTATGGAAGGTTCAGGAGAAAATCGCACCGGTGACTTGGAATTTATCAATTCTAAGTATCTCGATCCATCTGTTTGGGGTGGTGTTTTTGGAGGCTTTTCAGCAGGAAATGGTTCGTTGGCAAATCAAGGTTCGGGCGCGTATTACTGGTCGCTTTCGGAGATTTCAGCAACGCATGCAAACATCTTGGGGCTCGGCACATGGGGTGGGGGTACCATCAACGTACAGCACAACAATGGCAAACAGTTCGGATTTACGCTCCGCTGTATAAAAGATAACTAAAACAAAAAATATACTCAATGCGTGTAAAAAAAAGACTTTTAATCCTGGCACTTGTACTATTTGTGCCGTACATTGCGACTGCAGAAACCCGGACTTATGTCGAATTACAGCTGCAGTGTGGGCTATACAAACACAAAACGCCCGGCAGGCCACAATATCCATCCACGATAATGTTTGGATTTGCACCGGCGGTTGGATTTACGACATCGTTAAATGATGTTGTGCACCTGCGCGCCGAGGTGGCATATTCAAAGGGCTTTGTATATCGTGACGGCACCGACTGGGGATCCGTAACAATACGCGGCGGGTTTGAAATACACTCGACCAACAGGCGTAAAAGATATAATCTGATTCCCTATGTTCTGCTGGGAGGGGGCATTTTTGCGGTTGATCCGCCAGATGCTTATGTTTGGACTGCACCGGGCTGGGATGCGACCGGGGGTGCAAGATTGACGATAACTGATGATATTTCCGTATCCTTTGGATTTACGTATATGCGTACCACAATGCGTTATCCGGAATTTAACAGCGTCCAGTCAAAGATTGATCGAATGGTTGCGTTTGTCGGCATAATGAAACAATTTTAATAAGTGAAATGCCTGCGGCTAACTTGCGGTTTGGCCCAGGCAGGCGACTGCAGAACAGACAAAGAAACGATAATTAAAAAAACAATGATATAAAATGGGGTGAAAATGATTTCAAAAATCACATTTCTTGTAACATTGGCTACTTATATAGGAATAATAGTGTATTACAACTTTGTTCTTAAACGAGTGATAACGGGACCAATAGGGCTTGTCGGTACTTTGATACTTATTTCCCCGATATTGCTCGCTTTTATCATTGGTATTGTAGTTATCATAAAAAACACAGACGCAAAACCTTTTTTGAATGTTATAGTATATATTGTTCTCACTATTGGTTTTTTGTGGACAACAGATTTTGTTAGCGATACCATAAGTGAAAAAAAATATGCGGCTTCTAAAATTCAAAGAAAGGGATTATACGAAGAAGTATCCGAAAAAGGCGAGCGTCTTATCGATATCGAAGTGGGAGTTAATTTTGAACTCTATTACTTCAATGACAAATTATATGAAGTCCACTTTAGCAACGATGAAATCGAAAATGTATTTGTCTGCAATCCTGAACTTTGGAAAAACACGGATGAAAATGATTATATCAAAGTATATGAAGTAAATGAAAAATACGTATTAATGCTTGCCAAAAGAGCATTGGATACGTTTGACCGTTGGATGATTTACATGGAGAATGTGGGTTATATGTATTTGGGAGAATGTTATAAAACAATGTACATCATAGAAAATAACGAATATACAATATTGGACAAAGATATACATACAAAAATACAGGAAGGATGGCGCAAATAATCACAAGGGCTTTACTTTGGAGATAGATTTTGACTGACGTGTGCAACTCGCCTGCGCCAAGCCGCTGGGACGTCGTTAAAACTCATCATCAAACTGATGACCGGCAGACCTTTTATCGCAATCAAATTCATCAGTAATCCCGCGAGGACGGTCGAAATCGCCTTGAAAGAGGTTGATGCTTTTATCGTCGAACACTTTTTTCATATAAATTGCCCAAATCGGCAGAGCCATGTTGGCACCTTGTCCTTGCAATATATTTTGAAAATGAATGGAGCGCACTTCGCCGCCAACCCACACACCACTCACCAACTGCGGTGTTAAACCCATAAACCACCCGTCGGAGTGATTTTGTGATGTTCCGGTTTTTCCGGCGATTGGAGCTGAGAAGCCATATCTGGATCGCAAACGTCCAGCTGTTCCGCCGTCTACAGCATCTTGCATGAGTCTGGTCATCAGATAAGCCGTTCGTTCGCTCATCGCCTCATGCTTTTCGGGTGTGAAACGCTGTAAAACAACGCCATTTCGGTCTTCAATAGTGGTAATGAACATCGGTTTTATAAAAATTCCTTTGTTGGCATAGGTTGCCATCGCTCCAACCATTTCAGACACAGACAACTCAACAGAACCCAAAGCAATTGACGGTACTGCATCCGAATCCTTCAAATTGAGACCCATTTTACGCACTAAATTGACCACCGATTTTGGTGAAAATCGCTTAATTAAATAAGCCGACACATAATTCACCGAATTTGCCAAAGCCCATTTCAGCGTGACCATCTCTCCTTCTCTTTTCGGACTGGAATTTTTCGGACACCAATCCTCCTGTCCGGGTTGCGACACGCATACTTTTACATTCGGAACTTCATCGCAGGGCGAAAAACCTTCTGCCAAAGCCATTGTATATACAAAGGGTTTGAATGTTGACCCCACCTGACGACGACCGCCTGTTACATTATCAAACTGAAAATAGTCGTAGTTAATTCCGCCAACGTAAGCCTTTACATGCCCTGTCTGCGGCTCAATCGACATCATTCCGCAATGCAAAAACCACTTGTAATAGATCAACGAATCCCACGGACTCATCACCGTATCTCTCGAACCTCCCCACGCAAAAACTCTCATTTCTACAGGTGTTTTAAAGGCTTCGTCGATTTCCGCATTTGAAGCACCTTCTCTTTTCATTTGACGATAACGGTCGGATTGCCTCATCGCTTGCGTTAATATACGTTTAACCTCATCATTGGTCAGATTGTTGCTAAACGGCGCATTTCTCAGCCCTCTTTGGGAAGCAAAAAACGCCGGTTGCAAATCTTTTCCTAAATGCTCGGCAACTGCTTCTTCGGCATAGCGCTGCATACGCGAATCTATGGTCACATAAATTCTCAATCCGTCTTTGTAAAGATTGTATTTTGTGCCGTCAGGTTTGGTGTGCGTGTTGCACCATTCTACCAAATACGCACGAAGAAATTCACGAAAATAAGTCGCTAAACCTGATCTGTGGTCTTGTTGTCTAAACCTCGACATATCCAACGGAAGTTGGCGAATGCTGTCGTATTCTTCTGTTGTAATAAATCCTGCTTTTCGCATTTGGTTTAACACCACTTCACGGCGCTGTGTTGCACGTTCGGGGTTTCGCACCGGACTAAAAAACGACGGCGCCTTAAGCATCCCTACCAACATCGCTGCTTCTTCGATTTTCAATGAGTCTTGCGACACTCCAAAATACGTATTGGCAGCGGTTCTAATACCAAACGAGTTGTTGCCGAAATCCACCGTATTAAAATACATCGCGATAATTTCTTCTTTCGTATAATTACGTTCAAGTTTAGCAGCAATAACCCATTCTTTCAATTTCCGAAATGCCACTGCAACCTTGCTTTGGCGCTCTCTTGGAAATAAATTTTTTGCCAACTGTTGTGTAATCGTGCTTCCTCCACCGGCTCCACTTTTCTGGCCAATCACTGTTTTTCCCATCACACGCCCCAATGCACGAACGTCGACACCGGAATGGTTATAAAATCGCACGTCTTCCGTTGCAATCAATGCCTGAACCAAATATGGTGAAAGTTGAGAATAGCTAACATTGGTGCGGTTTTCAATAAAGTAAGTTCCTAACAGTTTTCCGTCACTCGAAATAATTTCGGATGCTAAATTACTTTTCGGATTTTCCAGTTCTTCAAACGAAGGCATAAAGCCAAATAATCCGATTGAAATGCCTACAAAAATCAAGACTATCAAGCCCCAAAAGCCGGCAAAAAACAACCATAATTTTTTTGTTAATGTCATATAATAAAGGTAAAAAGGTTAAAGGTCAAGGGCTAATTTTCTATTCATTTATTCACTATTCTCTTGAAGGTACAATTCTCATTCCTAAATCCATAATATTTTTGACGCTTTCTGTGCGCATACCTTGAGTAAACTCAAACGTATAATGCCCTTCCTGCGGAAATTTTACATCTTTTTTAAATAACATCATGCAATCTTTTATCGAAGAGCCTTTACCAAACCAGCGGCCGGTTTCGTCAGACAAAAAACACTCCAGTGTGTCGCGCGAATACTCTTGATCGGGATAATAGGTTTTCAAAAACAAAAATAAGTTCATCCACTCGTAATCTGTGTTGTGTCGCAACGTGATATAAATATCGTAGAGCTGCGCCGTATCCTTCACATCCATTTCAAACCGAACAGGATTATCAATACTCCAACCTCTCTCCGAAATCGCCACGGAATCGTTCAATATAGCACTATCCGGCGACAAACAAGAGGTCAGATACATACAAATCAACAAGAAAATTAACTTACGCATCGGGATTGGTTTTAGGTTTTAAAATTGGTTTTTGAATTTCTCGAACCGGACGTTGGGAAGGATTTTCAGGGTATTTTCGAGGTGTATTATTTGAGCGATTACGGTCATTCGAGCGGTCACGGTTATGATCATTTTGACGATGTTCATTATTCGAACGTTGGTGAGTGTGGTTCGGACGATGGGGATGATTGGATTGCATTTTCTTTTTCTTGTCGAAACGTGTCAAATCATCCTGGCCAACAACATTATCAAACATTCCGGCTTCATCATTCGGAACCACCTTGCCTTTCGCAGCAAATTGCTCCAAACTTTCCGGAAAATCTTTTTGCTGATTGAGTTTGATAATTTCATGAACAGCCTCAACCGGCAATCCAATCAATTCGTTCTGCTCGTTAGCATAAGCATAATACATCGTTCGTGCAAACACATCGGTTTTTTGCCAAACGGCTTTTCCTTTTCTAAAAAACAGTGGAATTTCAGGATCAGGAAAATCCTTTGCAGCCTCTTGATACATCTCGTATTCGTAGTTCAAACAGCATTTCAACTTACCGCATTGTCCGGCTAATTTTTGAGGATTCAACGACAATTGTTGCACACGTGCCGTATTTGTTGAAACCGTATGAAAATTGCTCAAAAATGTAACACAACACAATTCCCGTCCACACGAGCCAATTCCGCCAAGGTGCATAGCTTCTTGACGTGCACCTATTTGCCGCATCTCAATCCGAACGCGAAATTCTTCGGCATACACTTTGATGAGTTGGCGAAAATCCACACGATCGTCGGCTGTGTAAAAAAACGTGGCTTTACTGCCGTCTCCCTGATATTCGACATCGTTGATTTTCATCAACAAGCCCATGTCTTTCGCGATTTTTCGCGCTTTAATCTGTGTGTCTTTTTCCAAATCAATGGTTTTATTCCACTTGTCGACATCGTTCTGACGGGCTTTTCGAAGCACCTTACGTAATTCTTCAACAGGCGAAACATTCTGACGTTTGCGATATTGCAGATGCGCAGCAGGGCCGATCAGTGTAACAATCCCAACATCATGACCCGTCGGCGCTTCTACCACAACAATATCGCCAACTTCCAAAACGGTCGCTGTTTCAACAATTCTATAAAAATCTTTATGCGAATTTTTGAAACGCACTTCAATTACATTGTATTTAGAGTTATCGCCGGTTGGTGTCAAGCCTTTCGTCCAATCGAATGTGGCTAATTTCGCACAACAGCACATTTGCAGATCGCGCGATTGGTCTTCCAACGCAGGCATACAATGGCAACCACGCGTGTTGTATTTGTTGTCTTCCTTGATAATTGGACGTTCGTCTAGAATGTTATGTTCGGGTTGCTCGGTGTTTGGCTGAAAATTTTGGTCTTCTGTCATATTCTATGAATATTTTCTTTATTAAATACACTACAAAGATACGAAAAAAAAATGAAACATAGAAAACAATTTCCCAGTTACACTCGACGTGGGCTGCAAGTCAGTACCAATACGTGATTACCTCTTATTGTACACGAAATTCAAATTCTGGTTCCGATATGCTTCAAACTTGCGGTCACTGCTAATGAGTGGGATTTTTTCAGTAATAGCTTGTGCCTTTTTCCATTTTCGCATACGAATTTTGCCGATATGGAACAAATGAATTAATTCTTTAAGACTTTCTGAACTAACGCAAATAGAGTTTTCGTAATCCTCCACAATTTCGTAAACTTCCTTCGACAATTTATCTCTTTCGAAAATAATATACAAAAGAATATTGGTATCTATAAGGTATCGCATATTTATTTCAACACCGCTTTATGGTCTAGAATAAGACCAATACCCTTAGGGTATTTTCTCCAAAACTCCCCGATTTTGATACTTTTTTAGGTGATAAAACTTTGTTTTTCATTGCGATAGAAGTCCTCGTTTTTTTATAGTGGTGGTTGCCATGATAAATCTTCGTTTATGTTTCTGCAAAAATACGACTATTTTTTGAATTGACCAAATATTTTTTGTTAAAAAGTGTTAAAATCGCACCTCGTGCCCACTTACGCATGGCACTCGGCAATAATACTTATACCGAGCGAAGTCGAGGTATCAAAAAGTTCCGAAAACGAAACTAACGAACACAACGTAGAGCGAATCCGTAGTTCTTGAAATACCAATCTCCTGGGTTGACGACACCACCCGTGCCAAAGTGCAAGCAGTACCCGTCCCAATATCCCTCCGATTGAGACCAGTAACTCGTCCATGAGTCCTGACCGTCCAGTGTGCCTCCCGAATTGCACTCGCCTCCGTAGGTGCCACCCCAACGGTTGAGATAATTATCAGTGATAAATTGAACATAATTCTGGCCATATCTATTTTGACCTGTACCACCCAAGGCAATGTCCAAATCAATAAAATCTTGTATGGTGGGCACACGCCAACCTTCGGGACAAAGTTCATCTTTAAGTTCACTTACAGCACGCCAAGAAAACAAATCACCTTTTTGACCGGGATTGGAACGGCAATCAATGTTATAGAGTGCAGATAGACCTCCGTCAAATATTGTTTTATTGCTACAATCAACAGTCTGAACAGCATCAGACCAAATTTGAGTTATCGTACCATTAGAAATTGTCCAAGTTTTGTTGGAAGCAAAAGAAGCGTTGCCAAGGCTCGTAGGCCAAGTAATTGGTTTGTCCTCTTTTTTGCAAGACATAAAAATAAGAGAAAAAGTTGTTAAAAGTGCAATTAGATGTAGTAAATGATTTTTCATGATGATTTTTTTTGTAATAATCCTGCTAATATAATCGATAAGTCCAACATCACCAAATGCCCGTTGGCATTGCGTTCGACGTGATAAATCGCTTTTTCGATTTCGGTGGTGAATTTGATTAAATTATTGGAATGAATATAGGGCGAAAATTTGGTTAAGAATGCGCGTTCCTCAGGCGAAACAAGCACTTGATCAGTGTTCTGATAATTTATCATCACCGTCCAACGAACTTTGTCTAAGGCATGATTCAAAAACAACTTCAAACGTTCGCGTCCCAAATCTCTCATTTTTCTTGAAAATTCGTCCATTTTCGGCGTTTCTACCTTTAGGCAAATCCGCATCCAGTCTACAAAATTTGTGTGATTGAAATTATCCTCATCGGTTCGAGCAACGATAGTTTCCGCTTCAAGCAAATTGCCTTTTGCCTGAACTGCTATGTTTGCGGCTTCTTCGGCGCTTATCTCATATCGATCTTGCAAATAATTTTGAATAATGTCATCTGAAAGTTTCGGCACACGAACCAACTGCGTTCGCGATAAAATCGTTGCCGGAATTTGATTGGAATTTTCGGAAATCAGCAAAAACACAGTGCCATCAGAAGGTTCTTCAAGCACTTTCAACAATCGTGTTGAAATATCGTGGTAAAATTTTTCCACCATCCAAAGGATGATGATTTTCGTTGGCGCTTCAAAATTTTTATAGGTCAATGCTTTAATCACATTGTCCACATCGCGTTTGTTGATATAGCCTTGACTGTTGCCCAATCCGATCGCATCGTACCATTGGTTTAACGAAAATTCCGCGTGATGCTCAAGCACCATTTTCCGCCAATCATCCATATAATCGCTGCTATCGCTTTCTTTCATCGAACCGGTTTTATTATTCGGGAAAAAGAAATGCAAGTCGGGATGTGCCAATTTTTGAAACTTTACACACGACGGACATGTTCCGCACGAATCCGCCAAAAGCCCATCAGCATTTGGTTTTGACAAAATCTGTTTGTTTTTGCAATTCAAAAACTGTCCGTAAGCAATAGCTAATGCCAACTTCTGGTTGCCTTGGTAGCTCAAGAAAAGTTGAGCATGCGAAACTCGTCCGCTAAGTGCCATGCCGGTCAGTTTTTGAATGAGTTCGCGTTGTCCTATGATTTCTTTGAATTGCATGATGCAAAGATACGAAAAAAAGTTGAAATAGCAAGGTGGATTCGACCTCGCTCAGCCACCAAAACGGACGTTGAGCGTAGTCGAAACGACCGTGTTTTGTAGTTTCATTTTTTTTTCGTACCTTTGTAGATTAAACTCATCATCACTATGAAACGCATTTACCTAATTATCGCAACACTTCTGTTTTCATTGCCTGTATTTCCGCAAAACACTCGTGATTTGCGTCCTGCAATGGAAAAATCCAATTTCCTTTTGCAATTAATCCATTACGGATATGTGGATATTGTGCCTCTGATGCCTCTTGTAGAAAAAGGCACCATTGAAATATTAAAACAATTAGATCCTCATTCGCAATACATTTCGCCACAAGATGTTGAGCGTGCAAACGAACAACTGCAAGGTAATTTCGACGGTATTGGCGTGTCATTTCAAATTGTAAGAGATACTATTGTGATTATCGAAGCCATCAGTGGCGGTCCTTCCGAAAAGCTCGGCATTCAAGGCGGAGATAAAATCATAACCATCAATGGTATGAATGCAACCGGTGATAGTGCTAGAAACGACGTTGTTTTTAGACATCTGAGAGGTCCAAAAGGTACAGTCGTAACAGTTGGTATTCTGCGAAATGGTGTCGTAAAAGATTATAGAATTGTTCGGGATAAAATTCCCATCTTCAGCGTTGAAACATTTTTCATGGAAAACGCCAATACAGGCTACATTCAGGTAGATCGGTTTTCTCGACAAACTGCAAAAGAATTTAAAGATGCCCTGCAAACATTAATCAAACAAGGGGCGGAAAATATTATTCTCGATTTACGAGGAAATTCGGGCGGATACATGGATCAAGGTATTGAGATGGTCAACGAATTTTTGGAAAAAGATTTGTTGATCGTTTATATGGAAGGGGCGCACCAACCCAGACAAAACAGCATGTCTACTTCAGGTGGCGCATTCAAAGAGGGCAGGCTTGTTGTACTTATCGACGAAGGTTCTGCATCTGCCAGCGAGATTGTTGCCGGAGCCATTCAAGATCATGATCGCGGTATTATCGTTGGACGTCGTTCATTTGGTAAAGGCTTGGTGCAACGTCCATTCCGCGTACCTGTCGATAGTTCCGAAATTCGATTGACTATTGCAAGATATTACACTCCTTCGGGCAGAAGCGTCCAAAAGCCCTACAACGACGGATTTGAGAAATATTTCGCCGACATGATGGAGCGCTACAGACACGGCGAAATGGTTAATCCTGATTCCATCAGATTGCCTGATTCGTTGAAATTCCGAACCTCTAGAAACCGTATTGTATATGGCGGTGGGGGAATTATGCCCGACATCTTCACGCCGATGGATACCAATCGCATCTCAGATTATTATGTTGATCTTCGCAGAACAGGTACTATCAATAGTTTCGTAATGGAATATTTGGATAGAGAACGTAAAAATTTGTTGAAAACCTATCCGACTTTTGAATTATTTTACGAGAATTTCCAAACCGATGGAGCATTTGCTGAAAAATTTGAGGCATTTGCTGAAAAAGCAGGCGTTAAACGTAATCGAATTCGAATGGCAAGCGCTGAAAGTTTTTTGAACCGAATGGTTACAGAAATGAAAAAAGACACCATGCTTGCAAAAAGCGAAACCTACCACGAATATGTAGGACAAGTCCTTTGGTCAGAAGAACGAATGAGAGAATTTCTGATGAATTTAGCCGATACTGAAGACGCCGTGCAACAGCGAATTCAAGAAGCTTCCGACAGTTTCATTTTACTGCAACTGAAGGCGCTTTTGGCACGAAATCTTTACGGAACAAAATATTATTTCCAAACCATTCGCTCGATTGACGAGGGTTATCAGCGTGCCTTGAAGGTTGTTGAAGACGAGAAGTTATTCAAAAAAATGAACATTTCGTTTTAGTCGAAATGACTTGGGAGGCAAGAACAAAACTGCTTTTAGGAGAGGAGAACGTTACCAAATTGCATGCTTCTCATGTGTTGGTTATGGGCTTAGGCGGTGTTGGTTCCGCTGCCTGCGAACACTTGTGTAGAGCGGGAATTGGAGAGTTGAGTATTGTTGATGGCGATGTAATAAACGAGACTAATCGCAATCGGCAACTGCCCGCACTCGTCAGTAATCAAGGGCTTTTGAAAGCCGAAGTGATGGCTAAACGCTTATTGGATATCAATCCGAATTTGAAATTGCATGTTTTTCCGGAATACGTGAAAGACCAACGAATGCTTGATATTCTCAAACTTACAAAGTATGATTTTGTTGTTGATGCGATTGACACATTTTCTCCAAAAACCTACTTAATCGTGCATTGTCTCAATCTGGGCTTGCGATTGGTAAGTTCGATGGGCTCAGGTGGAAAGACTGACCCAACGCAAATTCAAATCGCCGATATTGCACAAACCTACCAATGTCCGTTAGCTGATGCGTTGCGCAAACGGCTTCACAAATTAGGCTATTACAGCGGGTTTCATGCGGTTTTCTCGGCCGAGAAAGTGCGTGAAAATTCGGTGTTGCATTGTGAAGAGGATGCCAACAAAAAATCAACGGTCGGAACAATTTCGTATATGCCACCGATTTTTGGGGCGTATTGTGCGTCTGTTGTAATCCGTGAATTGACCGGCGAGCACGTGGTTTCGGCATTGCCGATTCCGACGAAAATTCGACAAAAAATTAGAGAAGGGCGGGTATGAAACCCGCCCCTACAATTACCCATTTGAAACATTTTGCCCTTGATGACATACGCTGAAACCACCGATTATCTTTTTTCTAAACTCCCCATGTACCAACGTGTAGGAGCAAGTGCATACAAAGCCAATTTGAATAATACGATAAATTTATTAGCCGAACTGAATAATCCCGAAAAGAAATTTAAAAGTATACATGTTGCGGGAACTAACGGCAAAGGCTCAACTTCGCACATGTTGGCTTCGGTTTTTCAAACGGCAGGCTACAAAACCGGACTTTACACTTCGCCACATTTGAAAGATTTTAGAGAACGAATTAAAATCAATGGCATTTGTATTCCCGAACAAATTGTGGTGGATTTTGTCGAAAAAAATCAGGCTTTATTTGATGACATAAAACCCTCTTTCTTTGAGATGACAGCCGCTTTAGCATTCGACTATTTTGCAAAAGAGCAGGTTGATATTGCGATTATCGAAGTGGGTATGGGCGGACGATTGGATTCGACCAATGTGATCACTCCCCTACTTTCGGTGATTACAAATATTGGTTTAGATCATACGCAATTTTTAGGCGATACATTAGAAAAAATTGCAGCGGAAAAAGCCGGTATTATTAAACCTAAAGTTCCTGTTATTATTGGTGAAACGAATGAAAAAACAGCGCCTGTTTTTTTAGAAATTGCCAAACAAAATCATTCGGAAATTGTTTTTGCTGACCAACATTTCGTAGAGACGCACGGCCGTGCGTCTCTACATGTGGACTGCGATTTACAAGGGATTTACCAGAAAAAAAATATCCAAACGGCTTTAGCAGCGGTTTTTTCAGTAAAAAATCAATTCGAATATCTCTCTGAGAGCGCAATTAAAAAAGGTTTAGCAAATGTCGTAAAAAATACAGGATTGATGGGACGTTGGCAAATTGTCGGTGAAAAGCCGTTGATTGTTTGCGATACCGGACACAACGAAGATGGCATCAAACAAATTTTACAACAAATCGAACAAACGCCACACCGGCATCTACACGCGGTTTTCGGAGTAGTGAACGATAAAGATGTTACAACAATTTTATCGTTGCTTCCCAAAAATGCAACCTATTATTTTTGCAAAGCCAATCTCCCACGAGCCTTGAATGAAAAGGATTTGCAAGAACAAGCACAAAAGTTTGGTTTACAAGGTGACGCTTTTCCGACCGTTCATGAAGCTCTCGAAACAGCAAAAAAATCAGCACATGCGGACGATTTGATTTGGGTCGGCGGCAGTACATTTGTGGTAGCCGATATTTTGTAATTAAACAAAAAAATTGGTCATGTCAAAAAAAAATTGTATCTTTGTAAAATATGCCTAAAGTCATAAAAATATTTATCCTAATCGCCTTTCTCGGCAGCATAATCCTAACTGAAAGTTGTCGAAAAGATCCCGTGTTTAATACCGATCCGAATTTTCGTTTGGAATTTTCTCGCGATACTATACGATTTGACACCGTTTTCACATCATTAGGTTCAACCACGCTTTGGCTTAAAGTGTACAATCGAAGCAATAAAGACATTGATATTCAAACTATCGAATTAGTTGGTGGAGAGGCTTCGCCGTTCCGAATGAATGTGAGTGGTGATACACTGCTTTCGCAGAGACATATTAGGCTTCGAGCGAAAGACAGTTTGTTTATTTTTATCAGAGTAACGATAAATCCAAATGACACAACCAATCTATTTGAAGAGGTTGATTACATTCGTTTTTCTTTCAATAATCAAACGCAAGATGTTGTTCTTAGTGCATTCGGGCAAAATGCACATTACCTTCACGAAATAAATGGCTCTTTCCAATATGACACGCTCAATATTCCTTGCATTATTGCTGATTGCAGCTCACCTTGGACTGCTGAAAAACCTTACGTCATTTTCGGACATTTACTCGTTCAATCGGGTGATGAATTGATTTTGGAGGCCGGAACTCGCCTGCATTTTGCGCCCGACGCAGGGCTTATTGTTGATAACGGTGGAAGTTTGAAAATTCGCGGAGCATTTGGTGAAGAAGTGATTTTTGACGGTATGCGTATGGACGAGGCCTACAGAAACACAACCGGTCAATGGGGACGAATTTGGCTTTCTGCGGGAAGTATCAACAACGAAATCAATTGGGCAATTATTCGAAACGGGAAAATCGGGCTTTTAGTGGATAGCGTAGCCAATGATAACCGCACGCTAACTATTGAAAACACGATTATTGACAATATGCAAAGTCATGGCATTTGGGCACGAGGCGCCGATATTCTTGGAAATAATCTGCAAGTAAGCAATTGTGGTGAACGTTTGTTGGAATTGGTTGGAGGTCGTTATGCCTTCGAACACTGCACATTTGCGAATTATTTTAGAGCTTTGACTTCTTTTCGAAGAACGGCATCGGTTTTACTGAAAAATTACACCTATTCTAATGGTGTGGAAATCTCGTTGTGCCCGTTGGTGCGTGCGGATTTTACGAGTTGCATAATTTATGGCTCTCGAACAGAAGGTGAATTAGAACTGGATTTAAAATCGGAAACCGCCGATAATTACAATTTCTCTTACTGCAATATACGCACCCGAATCAACACAAATAGCAGCAGATTTCAGAACTGCCAAATCAATATGGACCCATTTTTCAAAAGTACTTCGTCTCCGAATTTCGATTTTGATATTGAATTACCACCATCGTCACAAACTTCGGGTGTTATCGGCAAAGGCAAACCCGGTTCGCTTATTTCTCGCGACTTAAAAGATCGTCATCGACCGTGGTTCTCAACTATTGGAGCTTACGAATTCACGGAATAATACATACAAAAGGGGCGTATTGAATACGCCCCTACGTTTTTGCGGTAGAAAAATTATCTACACACTTTCCTCTGCCGACGCAATTCCCGAACCGGGGCGCTCTTCAGATTCTTTCACCATAATCACTTTGCCTTCCCACTCAGCACCGTTGAGTTCGGCGATGGCTTTTCGGGCTTGTTCCTCGTTCGGCATCTCTACGAAACCAAAACCTTTGGAACGCTTGGTGTCACGGTCGAAAATAATTTTTGCGGAAGTAACTTCGCCATATTCGGCAAAAATACTTTCCAAATTTTCTTTCCGAATTTTGTAATTCAGATTTGCAACAAAAATGTTCATAAAAAAATGAAATAATTAAAATAAGTTGCAAAGGTACGAAAAAAAAATGAACTGTGCAAATAATAACCGTCATTCCGAGCCCCTCGACTTTGCTCGGGATAAACTCCGTCAAGGAATCCCCTTGCTATGGGATGTCTCGACTACGTTACACTTCGCTCGACATGACGGTTGCAGCAAATTCTACTTCATTCAATCCATCAAAATTTCCCGAACTCATCAAAAGCAGATTGGCATTTTTCCAAGATTTTTCGAGCAAATATTGTTGTATTTTTTGGCTGCCGTTGAACACTAAAATATTCTCTCTACCAAACGCTTTTTTGACCATTTCGATGGTAATTTCGGGCAATTTTTTATGTGCAATCGTATGTGGATTGAAATAGACAATCGCCTCATCGGCTGCATCAAATGCGCCCTTGTATTCATCCAAAAATTCTTTAGTCAGACTGCTAAATGTATGTAATTCCATACAGGCAACCAATGTGCGATTTGGGAATTGCTCTTTTACTGCGGTTACGGTTGCGCTTAATTTCGACGGCGAATGTGCAAAGTCTTTATAAATTGCCGTATGGTCTGATTTTTCTATTAATTCCAAACGTTTGGAAGCACCTGCAAACGATTGTATCGCCGTTAAAAACTCTTCATCCGAAACACCTACACACTTGCAAACTTCCCACGCACCGCAAATATTTTGCAAATTGTGCTTCCCAAAAACTTGCAAGGGATAGGATTTTCCGTTGAAACCAATGGATGTGATTCCGTTTTCAATCGTGTATTCGGGAAGATTATAGTCGCTGCCGCGGACTTGTAGTCCGTGCCGTTCCCTTCGACTCCGCTCAGGGATCGGCCGTTGAGCGGAGTCGAAACGGACGTCCGCGCGAGCGGGAAGATTGTACGGAACTTTTGTGATATCCGGACGTGCGTTTGATGCAACTTTATTTACTTCATCATCTCCTGAATAGTAGATTAGACAGCCGTTCGGTGTGATTTCATTTGCAAAGATTTTGAATTGCTCCACATAAATTTCAAACGTCGGAAACACATTGATATGATCCCAAGCAATGCCGTTGATAAGCGCAATATCTGGTTTATAAACATGAAATTTCGGACGCCGATCAATCGGCGAAGTCAGATATTCGTCGCCCTCCAAAACTATGAACGGCGCATCATCCGTGAGTTTCACCATCACTTCAAAACCTGCCAATTGTGCGCCAACCATATAATCGCAAGCAATGCTACAATCTTTCAAAACGTGCAAAATCATTGCGGTTATTGAAGTTTTTCCATGACTTCCGCCGATAACAATGCGTGTTTTGTTTTTCGATTGTTCGTATAAAAATTCGGGAAACGAATAAATTTTCAAACCCAATTCTTGTGCTTTCATAAGTTCAGGATTGTCTTTTCTGGCATGCATTCCGAGAATTATGCAATCTAAATCCGGCGTGATTTTTGATGGATCCCAGCCGATTTTTTCAGGCATCAATCCATATTTTTGCAAACGGGATTTTGCAGGATCAAAAATTTCGTCGTCGGTGCCCGACACGTTGTAACCTTTGAGATGAAGCGCAATAGCCAAATTGTGCATGGCTGCGCCGCCTATGGATGTGAAATGAACTTTTGGCATAGCAATTTTTTTACAAAGATACGAAAAAGAATGAAATAAGACGGTTAGGGTTTTGCAAACTTTGGGTTCGTAATAAACGTAGAATCCGTCAAGGTATGCAAAAAGGCTATCAGTTGGCGTTTTTGTACATCGGTAAGTTGTACACCTCCTTGGTTAACCTGCTTCATATTCGGATCAATGGTGGGCGACCATTTCAAGCCTGTGCTGTAAAATTCGATCACTTCTTCGAGAGTTTTAAATCGTCCATCGTGCATGTAAGGCGCAGTTAGAGCGATGTTGCGAAGAGTTGGAATTTTGTATTTTCCGATATCTTGCGGATTTTGGGTAATAAAAAATCTGTCGCGAAGGTCGTTGTGTTCAGCATCTAATCCATTATTTGAAAAACCGTATGTTGAAAATAAACGATTTCCATCACCGCCATGGCAATGAAAACAATCGGCGGTTTCTGACGAAAACAGCTGGTATCCGGCAAATTCATCATCCGTTAATTGCGCTCTGCCTTGCTTAAATCTGTCGTATTTGGAATCCGCTGAAATCAATGTGCGAACAAACTGTGCGATGGCTTTACAAATGCGATCTATCGTTACTTCGGGCGTTCCGAAAGCGGCTTCAAACATGGGCGGGTATTTCGATATCGAAGCAATGACATTCACACTCCTTTCGATCGTTCCATGAATTTCGTGGGGCGCAGCAATCATCATCCACACAAAAGATTCGAGATTTTTTTGATTAAACGGCTCTTGTGCAGGAACGCCATAATTAGCATTTCCCAAATTTTGGTTGGATGAATGAACCATGCCGTTCCACATATAGCCATCGTGTTGAAACACTAAATTTATCAAGGGCATCATCGCATGTGGCGTTTTTATTCCGGTTAAACCGAGCATTCGTCCAGTTTCAGTATCGTAAAACTGGTTGTCCATCCCGCTTTCAAACGCATTTTCCTGACGATGACACGAAAAACAACTCATCATCGAATCTAACTCAAACCGCCCGGACAATCGCCCTTCATAGAACAAGTGACGACCCAATTCCACGCCTTCAATCGTCATCGGATTATCCGAAGGAATGTTCAAAATTGTCGGAAAATGCAAAGGAATCTCAATGGTATAAGGTCGTGGAAGAGGTTTTGGCGGTTTTCCCGGACAAGCGCACAAAACTACAAATGCAACGACACACAAGAAATTTAAAATTGATATATGTAAATGTTTTTTCAAGCGTTTTTCAACTTCGTTCAGCTCCCAAGCTCGATTGTTACAAAAAATGAAAAATATTTATTTCATTTCTACCAACTCCATACTGTTTAACAGTTGGTTTTTACTGTCATAGGTTTCACTCTTCACAATACCAACATTTGGCGCACCCCACGAAATAACGTGGGTGTGATCGGTTGATCCCAGCTTGGTAATCGTAACGGTTTGTGTAATTTTGTGACTTTTAAATGTCCCTGCCGGAACGGTTATTTCCTCTATACCCACACATTTTCCGTCGGTCATGCTTACATCCACATGCACGTTGATGATTCCTCTTCCTATATTTGCAACCATGTGTGCATCTTTGAGCGTTTCTCCGGGCATTAAATTATTCGGGAATTGTAAGGGTGTGCCTGTAACATCTATTATTCTTTCGTTTGAGCTTTTCAACTTGCCGACAAAAGGATATTTCAAATCAAAAATCATCAAACCATCCTTTATAAGCATCTTACAAGGCACTTCCACAAGGGTTTTTTGATGTTTATCCATACTTTCATACAGATAGGAAATGGTCATACTGTCGTTCGAACCTTCCACCGCATTGAGCGTTTGTTGCAGATAGCCGTTTATTTCGCCACTGTTATCCTTTTGTGCAAACAACAATACGGTTCCTGTTTTGGTAGGAAAAAAAATGTTTTGTGCATACAACCCTGCTGTACTTGTAACAAATGCTGTTACTAATAGTAATTTGATTTTGTGTTTCATAGGAATAGTTTTTTTGCAAAGATACGAAAAAAAAATGAAATTGACTTATTTTTTTACGATGCACCGTCAGCCCCGCGAGGTCTTCCCCAGTGTTATTCCCACGAAAGCGAGAATCTCTAAGCGATAGGAAGCTTTCCAAAAGCAAGGGGATTCCCGCCTTCGCAGGAATGATGGCCTTAAACTAAATTCTCTGCAACAATCTCCGCCAAATCCTTCACTTCGATTTTGTTTGTTTCCGAAAATGCTTTTTTGCAGGCAGGGCAAGCGGTTGCTAAGATGTCGGGATTGTTTGTCGTAAGTTTTTCAACAACATCATCGGACATTACACGGCGTTTGCGATAAGGCAAGGCTTCCGCGGCGATGCTATGGCCGCAGCATAAAGACTCGTCTCCATCGTAAGCCGTAGATTGAAGTTGGCCTACAGATTTTAAGACTTCGCGTGGTTCATCGTAAACACCCGAATTTCGACCTAATTCGCAAGGATCGTGGAAAACAATTTTTGCAGTAGTTGGATTTATTTTGATTTTTCCTATTTTCAAAAGTTCTTGAATGTATTGCGAATGATGCAAAACACGCATATTCAATGCATAATTTTCTTTGAAAAATTTGTAACAAATCGGACACGATGTAACCAATGTTTTAGCATGTATTTGATTAAACAATTCGGTATTTTTCTTTATCAATTCATCTGCAGACTTTCGTGCTCCTGCAAGTAAAACAGGGCGTCCACAACAAATCGAACCCTCCGCATCAATGAAGTTGAAACGTTCGCCTGAAGCCTCCAAAATTTTGGTCATGGCGAGTTTGGTTGCGGGCGTTAAATGCGTCATACAACCTGCGAAGTAGATTACATCGACATCGGTCGCTTCGGCTCCGCTCAGCGTCAGGGCATTGAGCGGAGTCGAAATGTCCTTTACGGATGTATTCAAATAATCGTATTGTTTTTCTGTGTGCAAATTCACCAACTCGTGCTTAGTGTTGAGTTTGAGCGCAGCGGTATCAACACCTACGGGACATGCCTTTGTACAACGATTACACATTAAACACGTACTCGCCGCTTGATGTGCTTTTGCGGATTTCCAAAGTCGTAAATGCCGCGTATAGTTGATTGCCGCAGAATCCCGCAAAGATGCAACAGAAACCAACTGACAAGGATCCAAACAAATTCCGCAACGCGAACATGAATAAATCTCAACTTTTCCGTATCCCGAGTTTCTGTGTTCCTCACGAATACCTGCATTGCGCATAATAATGAACAAGGGTTCCGATAAAATATGTGTGTATCTCGACCAAGGCAACATGATAAAAAAGACACCCAAAGAAATCGAATACGCCCACCAAATCGGGCGTATGTAAATTTCATTCTCCGTAAAATTATAAAACCAATGGAATATCGAGCCGACTCCTGCAGTTAAAAAACTTCCACCACTGATTTCGGAATAAAAACTTTCGGCCAAAAAACGCAATGGAAAAATCGCCCAAAGCGCATACATCGCAACTTGGTCATTCCAACGCAATTTAGTTGTGCGTTTCATTCCAAACGCCTTTCTTCGAAATCGTTTGTATATCGCCAAAACCAAGCCGGAAAGAACATACAACAAGGTTAAATCCATCATAAAAAAGAAAAACGAACCTTGTAAAGTGGTTTCGGTTTCCATCATGAAATAGCGGAAAAATATCGGATACCAAGGCAAATTCAAGCGGTGCGGAGCAAAAATATTCACCTCCAAATGTCCCCAAATAATCAACAAAAACCAGCCAAATGCAAAGGCGGTGTGCATATAACCGAGTGTCCAATTTTTCTTCCAAATTTTGCGATGAAGCAAACATTCCATAAAAATTTCCCAACCAGATTTGAAAATTTTTAACGAAAATATATGCTTCAATAATTTGAATTTATCATCGTTCGGAAGCGCCTTAACTACACGGATTAGCGCAATAAACAAATAGGTCAATATAAATACCAAACCGATGGTATAAGGCAAAACGAACGGGTCGAAACTGCTAGCTAATCTTTCCTGCATGGAGATGTTTGTTTAAAATAAGTACAATATGTCGAGTGTTTAAGCCTTTTGGACAAGCGAATTGGCACTTTCCGCAAAGCATACAGCGATTGATAATCGGTTCGAGTGATTGTGTATCGCCGCGTTTACAAAGCAACATGATTTTTCGCAAATTGAAGTCGGTGAATTGCCCTGTTGAGCAAGTTGAAGCGCACGTTCCGCAAGAGATACAGGTAGCCGCACTTGGTTCTTCTTTCAGCAATTTTTTATACAATTCGGAGTTGTCAACATCCAAATCTAAGGTTGCGCTTTCGTTTCGTTTATATCCAAAATTTATCATATTTTTTAGTTTTTTGTAGGGGCGAGGTCTACTCGCCCTTGTTTTTGGGCGGGCGAACCCCGCCCTTACATTACGACATGAGATAAGCATTCACCAAACTCGCTGCAGCACGAGCATCCGCAAGGGTTTCAGGAATTGTTTTCGGTCCGGTGCAAGTACCTGCAAAGAAAACGCCATCGGTGTTTGAGAAATTATTTTGTGTGAATACGTCTTTGGTTGAAAGAAAACCGTCCGTGTCGGAACGCAAGCCCAATTTGGTGTTCAGCGTTTTTTGTGTATCACAAGCTTCCATGCCAGTCATCAAAACCAGCAAGTCAACCGTTAGTTTCAGTGGTTTTCCTGCCAACGTATCTTCTGTCTTCAAAACAACCTGATGGTCTTTGTTTTCACCGGCTTCCGACAATCGTCCGCGAATGAAATTGACATAATATTTCGATTGCGCTTCGTGATACATATCTTCAAAATGACGATCAAACATTCGCAAATCCATGTAAAGATTAAATACTTCACAATCGGGATAAAGTTCTTTGATTTCGCACGCTTGTTTCACTGCTGTTGCACAACACACTTTTGAACAGTGACGGTTGCCGACTTTCTCATCTCGTGAACCTACACAATGCACAAATGCCAAACGTTTCGGAGGATTTCCATTTTTACACACTACATTATGCTTTTTGAACATTTGTTCCAAATCTGTGGATGTAATCACATTTTCGTAAATGCCATAACCGTATTCTTCTTTTCGTTGAGCACGGAATGTATCGAATCCTGTTGTAACTAAAATCACATCAACCAACAAATTTTTGTTGCCGGTTAAAATGATTTCAAATTGACGATCTTTTTTTCCACAATGCTGAACCTCTGAATTGAAAAGAACTTCCGCACGATTATTCAAATTTTTAATTAAATCGTTGAGTACAATTTCGGCTTCTTCTTGCGAAGGAAACAAGCGATCCCACTGTGCAACATGTCCGCCGATTTCCGGATTTTTCTCAATTAAATAGACTTTGTGTCCTTGTTTCGAAAGTCTGGATGCCGCTTCTATTCCTGCTATTCCGGCACCGATGATGGCTATTGATTTCATAGTTTTATTTTGGGTGGGCTGGGGTGAACCCCGCCCTTACATGTTTAACAACTACAGATATTTTTAGGTAACTCAGGTTTTCCGAGGTCTTTACCATTCAAACCTTGATATTTTGTTTCGGGATTATACGGAATGCCGATTTTATCTAACAGCGGTTCTACGGCAATTTGATGCACTTGCAAACCCAAATCCCAAGGGTCGTAACCGAGCACCATTCCTGCCACTTCTTCGTACGTGAACACCGGAATCCCCTGCCCTTTTGCGCCGTAACATTTGCCTTCCGTTTCGGCAATTACATACTGCCAACGATCGAGGAAAAACGGACAACCCGGACAATTCGTGATAATCATATCGGGCTCAAAGGGTTCCATCGATTCAAATTTTTTGTGCGTATTTGCAAGCGAATACCCGCGATTGGCTTGAACCAGGTATTGTCTAAAACCAAATCCACAACAATGTCTACGTTCGGGATAATCCACAATTTCGCCACCCCAAGCCTCAACCATTCCTGTCAAAACATAAGGATATTCGGCACCACCGATACCTTTGTTCGGAAACATTTTGGAATAGTGGCAACCGATGTGTTCAACCACTCTCAGCGGTTTTCCGGTATGTTTGTTGATAAGTTTGTATTTGGCTTTTTCGGCAATTTCGTTGCGAACTTTGTAAATTACATCGCTCGCATGAGCCAAATGTTTTGGAATATTAAACTCTCTGCCTGTAGCTTCTTTCAAGGATTTTCGAGTTTTTTCCAAAAGTTCGGGAAAATGATTCCACGTTTCGATGATCTCCGAATACAAACCAAACGATGTGATGCACGAACATGCATAATTTTCAAATCCGGCTTCTGTCATCAACGCAAATTGGCGGGCGATGATGGTCATCACGGTTTCTATCGGAACAATATCGCTGTGATAGCCTATTCCTCCACACGTGGTGTGGTGCGGTGTTTCGTAAATAGTTTTGCTTAATTCTTCGCGAAGAATTTTTAGAAAAATAACTTCCGATGCAGGAAATAAATTTTGTCGAATACAACTTCTCACATAGAAAAAATCGTCATTAGGAATTTCCTTTTGATACTCTTTCCAAATTTGTTCTTTACCTTCTATTCTCATTGTTTTTTTGTTTTTGTTATCATTGCGGGCTTTTGGGTCGTCATTCCGCGCTTGGAACGGAATCCCCTTGCTAAGAGATTGCGGGGCAAGCCCGCAATGACGTGCCTTTTGTTTATTGTTTTCCTAAAACAGACTGAGTAATATATTCATCCATCGAAAGTCCCATTTCCTCAGCCTTTTTGGCGGAATAGTTTTCGATTTTTTCATAGCGATCCATGCCTCCAGTTACTTCGAAAATGCGTTTCAATTCGTCCAAATCTTCTTGTGGAATTTTTCGTAAAACGCCATTGCCTTCGCCATCCAGGTTGCATCCTAATCGTTCATAAAGTGCATCAACATTATCGAACGTCCACTTCCAAATCGGGCCTCCTTCGGGATGTGCTTCGGGCGTAACCCATCGGCGATACAAGCAATAGCCCGTATCCAAAATCATTTTGCCAATTGTGCGTTTCAAGGCCAGTTGTTGGCGACCTTTTTCGGAATCCGTAAAATATCCCAAATCCTGCGAAAGCGAACGCATCGCCATAATAATGAGTCCGGGTGCGTTTTTACGCGGACAACGCGTTACACATGACATACATTCACCGCAAAGCCAAATCGTATCTTCTCGCAACAATTTTTCAATCTCAACTTCATTTTTACTTTGCACCAAATCTACAACACGACGAGGATCGTAATCGTAAAATTCAGCAGCAGGGCATATTGCCGTACACGTTCCGCAGTTGATACAGGCATTCATGCCTTCTTGAAAGCGAACGTCTTTAGCTAATTGTTCGTATAAAGTCTTCATCAAAAAAGTTTTTGCAAAGTTACAAATAAATACGCAAAAAAACGGTGTATATTTTTAAGATATTTTTCATAACAAAACATGGAATTTTCAATATTTTTGGTTCAGGCTATGACAGCAAGGAGATTCCTCGACTCCGCACACTACGCGTGCTTCGCTTGGAATGACGAGGGACGTCCTACAGGGGGGAGGGGGGAAAGGAATCAGCTTTGCTGATTCCTTTCCCCCCTCCCGTTCTATGAAAAACGCCGTCATGTCGAGCGAAACGAAGTGTAGTCGAGACATCTCCTTGCTATATTCGTTTTTTTTTGTACCTTTGCAAAATGAAACAATAAGTATGAATTTTTTAGATAACAAAGATAGCAAAGATAATTTCAGTGGGTTTAGAAAAATTTCCACACTATTTATCTCGGACGACGAATTTCGAAAAATAGAAAAAGCGGCTGTTTTTTTACGGTTTAAAAAGGGAGAAACGATTTTAAAACAAGGGCATGCTCCTACGCATATCGCCTATTTACAAAGCGGTATTGTGAAATTTAATTTTCAGTCGCCGGAAAACGAAAAAAACACCATTCTAACCTTAGTTTCCGCACCAAAAATTTTAGGAGGTGCCAACTTATTTTACAAAGACAACAATCTATTTTCCATTGTCGCAGTGGAAGATTGCGAGATTTTTTTGATTGAAGCCAGTGCGTTGTATGAACTGCTCAAAGAGAACGGAAATTACGCCGTAGCATTATTTCAGATGGCTTCCGAAATGTTCAAAAAATCCATTTTGAATTTTATCAGTGTCGCTAACAAGCAGAAAGAAGCGCGAATAGCCGATGTTTTCATCTATTTGGCAGAAGAAATTTATTTTGGAACAGCGTTCAAACTATCCTTAACAAGAAAAGAAATTGCTGAATTTGCTTGCTGTTCGGTGGAAAATATCATTATGACTCTTTCGAAATGGCAACAAGAAGGTATCGTTTCGTTTTCCGGAAAAAATCTCGAAATTACCAATATTGAAAAATTGCGATACATCAGCAAAGTAGGCTAATGGATTTTCAGCATAACTAAAGACTAAATCATGAAAGAAAAAAAGTCAAAAAAGAAAAAAAACGAGATTCAATACCATTCCGAAATGGCATTGAATGTTGCGGCTCAACCGAAAGCAGCTGTTTGTGAATTTTTCGGAACCGCACGCACCGGTTTATCTGATGCAGAGGTCGAATCTCGTCAAAAACAATATGGCAGTAACGAAATTACTCATGAAGTTCATAACAAAGGTCTGAAATTATTCATTAAAGCCTTCATCAACCCATTTATCGGAATTTTGATGGCGTTGGTGATCGTTTCATTTGTGATTGATGTGGTGATGGCAGCCCCTCATGAACGCGATTGGACTACCATCATCATCATCAGTACGATGGTTTTCGCAAGTGCTATTCTGCGGTTTATTCAAGAACGAAAATCGGTGATCGCCGCCGATGCGTTGAAAAAAATGGTACACAATACTGCTACGGTGTATCGCAACGGAGAAACAGAAAGCCGTCAAGTGAATATTTTGGACATTGTTCCGGGTGATGTGGTTTACCTTGCTGCAGGTGATATGCTTCCTGCCGACGTGAGGATTATCGAATCAAAAGATTTGTTTATCAGTCAATCGTCGCTTACGGGCGAATCGGACGCTGTGGAGAAAACGACAGAACTTACCGATGAAAATAAAAACACAAAAAATGTTGTCGAATGCAACAATTTGTGTTTCATGGGATCGAGTGTGGTAAGCGGTTCGGCGATTGGTGTGGTGTTTGCAACCGGACACCAAACGTATCTCGGAACAATCGCAAAAAGCCTCACGGGTGTGCGTGCACAAACGAGTTTCGATAGAGGTATCAATAATGTTAGCTTGCTGCTTATCCGTTTTATGTTGGTCATGGTGCCGTTTGTTTTTTTAGTTAACGGTATTACCAAAGGCGATTGGTTTGGTGCGTTTCTTTTCGCGATTTCCGTGGCAGTCGGATTGACACCGGAAATGTTGCCGATGATTGTAACTTCAAACTTAGCAAAAGGTGCGGTTGCGATGGCCAGACGAAAAACGATTGTCAAAAACTTAAATGCCATTCAAAGTTTTGGTGCCATGAATATTCTCTGTACGGATAAGACCGGAACGCTTACGGAAGATCAGATTGTTTTGGAACGCTATCTGAATGTTACGGGAAAAGACGATGAACGAGTCTTGCGGCATGCGTATTTCAACAGTTTTTTCCAAACGGGTTTGAAAAATTTGATGGATCTTGCGATTCTTTCACACACGAAAAAATTAGGTTATGAACATATCGAAGATCATCACAAAAAAATAGATGAGATTCCGTTTGATTTCACACGTCGTCGAATGTCGGTTGTTATTAAAAACAATGATTCCGGCAAGGTTCAAATCATTACCAAAGGTGCAATCGAAGAGATGTTGGCGATATGTGACCGTGCCGAATATGAAGGCGAAATTCGTCCGCTGACACAAGAAATGCGTGAATTTATTTTAGGTGAAAGTCGCGACATGAATAAAGATGGCATGCGTGTACTTGGTATTGCACAAAAAAATTTAACAGACGAGAATCATGCGTTTTCCATCGCGGATGAATCGGAAATGATTTTCATTGGGTTTTTGGCTTTTCTTGATCCGCCTAAAGAATCGTCGGCTCATGCAATTCGAGAATTGCTGGCAAATGGTATTGAGGTCAAAGTGCTTTCGGGCGATAATTTAGATGTTGTAAAATCCACATGCATGCATGTTGGTGTGGATACAACCTATACGTTGACCGGCAATGAAATTGCCGACCTCAGCGATGAAGAATTGAGCAAGCGTATCGGCGATGTAAAAATCTTTGCAAAACTCACGCCCATGCAGAAAACCCGTGTCATAACATTGTTGCAACACCAAGGTAACACCGTTGGTTTTTTGGGCGACGGTATTAACGATGCTTCCGCACTACGACAAGCGGATGTGGGTATTTCCGTGGATACAGCCGTGGATATTGCTAAAGAAAGTGCCGATATTATTTTGCTCGAAAAAGATTTAATGGTGCTTAATGATGGTGTGATTGAAGGTCGAAAAATTTTCGGAAACATCATGAAATATATTAAAATGACGGCAAGTTCCAACTTTGGAAACATGTTCAGCGTAATGGCAGCTAGTGCGTTTTTGCCTTTTTTACCGATGAAGCCGATTCATATTTTAATCAACAATATGTTCTACGATATTTCTCAAGCTGCAACACCGTTCGATAGAGTAGATAAAGAGTACTTAGAAAAACCACGCAAATGGGATTCTTCCGATTTGAAGCGTTTCATGGTTTTTATTGGCCCGATCAGTTCTATTTTTGACATTACGACCTATTTGTTGATGTTCTTTGTTATTTGTCCTCAATTTGTGTCTGGCGGACTGTTGTTTCATCATATCGAAGCAGGAACAATCATTCAATCAGGCGTGTTTGCAGGATGGAATATGAAATTGGCCTATATCGCCTTATTCCAAACCGGTTGGTTTGTGGAAAGTTTGTTATCGCAAACACTCATCGTACACATGATTCGTACGCGAAAAATTCCGTTTATCCAAAGTCGTGCATCAAATCCCGTAATGCTATTAACCTTTGCAATCATGGCATTAGGAATTGCGTTTTCGTACTCAACACTTGGTGCAAAAGTCGGATTGGTTCCCCTACCTTGGGCTTTCTTCCCATGGCTGATTGCAACGTTGCTTTGCTACTGCGTTTTGACGCAATTTATCAAACAATGGTATTTGCGGAAATTTGAGAGATGGTTGTAATTTTGATTGTTGGGGCGGGTGTAAAACCCGCCCTTACGTTTTTGTTCGAAACGAAAGAACATGAATTGTAACTCCGATAGCAATCGCAAACAAAACCAACCGAACCCACCAAAGGGAAACCGCCAAAAATGCCGAAAGCAAAATGCTACCCCAAAGTGTGAAAATGCTAATAATCTTTGTTTTTAAGGAAATTGATTTGTGCTCTTGAAAATCTCGGACAATCGTTCCAAAATATTTGTTATTCATAACTCTATCGTACATTTTTTCAGAGCCTCGCATGTAACACCATGCCGTTAACAAATAAAAAGGCACTGTTGGGAGTAAGGGCAGGAAAATGCCCAATGTTCCCAATACAAGCGAAATGCTGCCTAATATTATGTATAATGCTTTTAGGTTCAAAATTAGAAGAGTGCAAAGATACAATATTTTTTTGACTTAACACTTTTTGAGAAAAATAATTTGGTCAAATGGGAAAATAGTTGTAACTTTGCAAGATGGAATTTAGTTATAAAGACCACAAAAATCTGTCCAAAAAAGGTTGCCATTACAAAAAAACAATAAATATCAAAAAAAATTCGTATATTTGCATCATTCAAAATAAATAAGATTATGAAACGATTGATATCTTTTTTTGCGTTAATCGCATTTGCATTTACGCTAACAGCTCAAAGCAGCGCAGCACTTAGAGCAGCAGACGCAGCATACCAAAAGGGCGACTATGAACAAGCGGCGGAAAGATACGAACGTATCGTGAAAGATGCGGAAAAATCAAGAAAAAGACTTCTATTTGATCTTGGTGAGGTTTACAAACGTTTGGGCGAATCTTTTTTGCACCTTAAAGAATATTGGAATGCCGAAGTTTATTTTACAAAGGCTCATGAAAACGGAATAAGAAGTACAGATTTTCTTATTAACTACGGCGATGCTTTGTTGGCAAACGAAAAAGCGGAAAGAGCGCTAACTATCTATCGACAAGTTTTGGAGACTGAACCTCAAAACGCAAGAGCTTTGGATGGTATTAACAAAGCGCAGTTTAATATGAGATCAAAAAATGATCCAAGAAGCAGACAAAATCCTGTAACTTTCGAAAGGAGATTAAATACAGATAACAACAACCAGTATGCGTTGGCGTGGTTAAAGAATTCGTTGGTGTTTTCATCGGATCGGAAATCTCCAAAAGAAAAAGGCACAAAGCCGGGGCCGATGCGTTTCTATGCTGCAGAACAATTTCAAAGCGATTGGGGGCCTTTGCGAAAATTCAAACCGCTCAGACCTCTTGCAGATGACCTTTCAATGGCTTTCGACAGCCACACGCAAACGTGCTATGTGGGGCGTTGTATCACTACCGGAAAAATTAGAAATTGTAATATTTTCGCCAGCCAGATTGATGAAAAAGATAGGCTTGGCAAACCGGTACCCCAATCGTTTCACAACAACAATGCCAATATTGGTCAACCAACGTTAAGTTCAGATGGGAAGGTAATGTTTTTTACGATTACAAGAAGTGGTAAATCGGATATTTATATGGCAAAAAAAATGGCCAATCATACTTGGACAACACCCCAAAAATTAGGTTCCGTAATCAATACGGATGGAAACGAATGTTATCCGCAGTTGTATCGCGATTCGATACTATTCTTTGCGTCTAACGGACATCCGGGTATGGGCGGTTTAGATATCTTTTTTACTAAAATCGGGATTAACGGCGTAGTACATGCTGTTTCTGGAAATAGCGATTTGAACCAATTGGAGTTTTCTATACCGATCAACCTCGAAGCGCCTATAAATTCGGGTGCGGATGACTTTGCACTGTTGATGAATCAAAACGGAAGAGGCGGTTTTCTCATCTCCAACCGTCTATTTCAAGGAAGAAATAGAAGTAATATTTACAATTTCTCGCAGCCGCCACACATGTTGAACGAGGCGGTGGTTTTTCCTATTCAACATACGCTAATAGCCGGAACGCCTTCAACAACTGCCGAAACCTCATCAGCTATTTCGACAGAAAGACCGATGGTTTCAGAACATAGAACCTCAGAAAGAGATGAGGAACTCGCTAGACTTCAACGTGAATTGGAGGCTGCACAGGCAAAACTAGCTAACAATCAAGCGACACAGCCCGCACCAACACTTCCCGTTGTGTCTGCATTTGATCCGGGTATAAGATACCGTGTGCAACTCATGGCAACTTCAGCTCCTATAGAAAACCACTTGGAAGTGTTTGGAGAATTGTTGGACGCTATACCTTATTTGAGAATAGAAGTTTTGCGAAATGTGGATGTCAGATTCCCACATTATTATCATTATGTAACACCAGCCTCAATTACCCGCGAAGAAGCAGTAGCCATGCGCGACAGAATTAGAAAATTTGTGCAAGAAAGAGCCACTGATGAAAGAATTATAGAGCTTGGCTTAGAGAACTGTTTTATCGCAACGTTCGAAGGTGGACGACGTGTGAGTATTCAAATGCAATAAAAATTTAAAAATAAATCGTTATGGAAATTCTTTGGATTTTATTATTAGTAGTCGGATTTATTCTGATATTAGTCGAAATATTTGTTGTTCCGGGTATGTCAATAGTCGGAATTTTCGGATTCTCGGCATGGATTTATGGTATTATTCGGATATTTGCCGATCATGGACCAACAGCAGGTTGGATCGCTTTAGCTTCTGTTTTAGCGGTTTGCATTATTTTAGTCATTTGGGTAATGAAAACCAAATCTTGGAAAAAAATCATGCTCAACGACAAATTGGAAAGTAAAGTGAACATCGTTGACGAACACAAAATCAAAGTTGGCGACGAAGGCCATGCTATGTCTCGCTTAGTTCCTATGGGGCAGGCTATGTTCGCAGGCGAAATTTACGAAGTGCATTCCATGGATGGTTTTATTGATCAAAAAACACCGATAAAGGTTGTAAAGATTGAGAATAGCAAGATTTTTGTTGTAGGATTGTGATCCATTACGAATTAGGAATTAAAAATTAACTGATAGTTTTTTTCGTATCTTTCAAAAAAATCGTTATGACTTCTCGAACATTTTTAATTGGACTTGTCGGATTTTTCATGCTGATGAGTTGCAAAAAAGAAAAAGAAATACCAAGATTGCCCGAAGAAACACAAGGAGGATTTGGTATGTTTGGTTGTTTGGTGAATGGCGAACTAGTTATTCAAGAAGGTAAAAGCTGGGGTTGGGTTGGTCCCGGACCTTATGTGAGACCGGGAAGGCCACCTTTTGGAGTACAGGATTCGGAAGGTCGTTTTAAACTTGTGGCTTATGTAGAGTATAGGCATACATTCGAATTTTTTATATCGCAACCTAAAGTAGGGCAATGCGTAATTGATTCGGTTTTCTTTTGGACGGCGAGCGGACATTATTATGCAGAACGAGATGTTCAGCATATCTATTTTACAAGATTTGACAGCATTGCTTCGGGAACATTTATGTTTGACGCCGATTATTACGATAGACAAACTCATACACTTATTCCAGACAAAAAAATTCAAGTCAGAAAAGGACGTTTCGACGTTAGAATAGGAACTATTAATTGGTAATAGCTATGAAACAAATCGTGTTAACAGGATTGATTATTTTGGGAAATAATTTTTTGTTCTGTCAATCGGATACGCCTGAAAAAGAGTTGACGAGTGAAAGAAAACAAGCAATTACAATTTCTTACAATCCGCTGCCAATGATAGGATTGTATAATAATCTGCACTTGAGGCATACTAATGAAAAATCACCAGACGGCATAAAGTTTGGCTTAGTGCTGGGCGAATTTGGCGTGAAAGGCGTTTTTTATGAATTAAAAAAATCAGGTATGTTTTCTGTCGCTTACGGACGACAGTTGAGTAAAGAAATAACGTTAACGGCAAGCCTATCTTATCTGCAACTCTCACAAAAGTGGGATTTGTATATAGATGAAAATTCGCCACATTATTTTACCGAACGTTTTCACCTTTTTCTAGTGATGCCAGGCATGCAATTTGATTATATCAGAGAAAAAAATGTTGCTCTTTTTTCGGCGATAGAAGTCGGAATAAACTATCTTTGGCATGATATAGGGGGATTCGAAGATGTTCTTGTTCCTCAAAAAAGAACGTCATTTGCTTTTCAGATTTGGGTTTCCGGATTTGATGTAATTTTTATGGATCGTTTTAGAGCTCGTTTTTGTTTGGGTTTCGGAACAAAGGGTCTTTTAGAGTTCGGACTTGGTTATCGCTTTTAAAATTTTGATTTTTGTAGATTTATAATTACAAATTATCAATTACGAATTTTAGTAATCAAGGTTATATTTTCTTTATCAATTCGTAATTTTTAATTCGTAATTCATAATTTTTTCGTATCTTTGCAAAAAACTCTATACATTATGTTTAATTCTATTCTCCTTCAAGCTCAACAAGAAGTCAGTGTTAACATCGGACTAATTGTTGCCATTGCCTTTGGCGGTATTTTCGTTCTTTGGCTCTTATTTTATTTTATCCCGGTGGGATTATGGTTTAACGCTTTAGTATCGGGCGTGAAAGTGCCGCTACTTCAGCTTATCTTGATGCGTTGGCGTAAAGTACCGCCAGAAATTATCGTTCGAAACCTGATTGCAGCTCGCAAAGCCGGATTGGATTTGAATCGTAACGAAATGGAAGCCCATTATTTGGCAGGCGGACGTCTCAATTCGGTAGTAAATTCGCTGATTTCGGCAGACAAAGCCAATCTCGGTTTGAATTTCAAAACCGCAACTGCCATTGATTTGGCAGGTCGCGATGTGTTTGAAGCCGTGCAAATGTCGGTAAATCCGAAAGTCATCACCACAAAAAACATTTCTGCTGTAGCGAAAGATGGTATCGAACTTATTTCGATAGCCCGCGTAACGGTTCGAACCAACATCAAACAATTAGTTGGAGGAGCAGGCGAAGAAACCATTTTGGCTCGTGTGGGCGAGGGAATTGTATCATCGGTTGGTTCTGCACGAACTCACAAAGACGTGTTGGAAAATCCGGATTCGATTTCCAAAGTTGTGCTCGCAAAAGGTTTGGATTCCGGTACAGCGTTTGAAATTTTATCTATTGATATTGCGGATATCACAGTAGGAAAAAACATCGGTGCTCAACTTCAAATGGATCAAGCAGAAGCCGACAAAAAAATTGCACAAGCCAAAGCCGAAGAACGTCGTGCGATGGCTGTTGCCGAAGAGCAAGAGTTCAAAGCCAAAGCGCAAGACGCTCGCGCCAAAGTAATCGAAGCCGAAGCCGAAGTACCACGCGCCATGGCCGAAGCCTTCAGAAGCGGAAATTTGGGAATTATGGATTATTACAAATTCCAAAACATCAAAGCCGACACTTCAATGCGTGAATCTATCGCAACTCCGGGCGGCGGAAAGAAAACAGAAATAAAATAGCCTTGACTGTGATTATGATGAATTAAGGGTGTATTTAATAATACGCCCTTTTTTTTACCACAAAGGGCACAAAAAAACACAAAATACTTTTTAACATAAATAATCAAATTAATCAAAAAAAATCACAATACAGACTTTTTTTTCGTATCTTTGTAGAAAAACAATAACTATCGAATTTGCTTGCAAATCGAATCCACATCAAACCCACACTCCGCCTGCAATTCCTCAATTGTGCCTTGTTCTACAAAACAACGAGGAACGCCTAAACGTTGAATTGGAATATTGTAATTATGTTTTACTGCAAACTCCATCACAGCGCTTCCTAAACCTCCTTCAATCACGCCATCCTCAAGTGTGATAACGCGTTCGTGGGTTTTGAAAATTTCGTGAAGTAAAGTTTCGTCCAAAGGTGCTAAAAAACGCATGTCGTAAACGGATATTTTTTGTCCTAAATTTTCGAGAATTTCAGCGGCTTTCAAAGCATTTTGACCGATTGCACCGATTGAAACAATCGCTGTTTTTTCACCTTGTTTCAAACAAACGCCTTTGCCGATTTCGACGGTTTGCATGTTTTTTTTCCAATCTACAGTCACGCCTTTCCCCCGTGGGTAGCGGATTACGAAAGGCTGTTTTGTATATTGCGCCGTAAACATCAAATTGCGCAAATCAACTTCGTTCAACGGCGATGCGATGATCATATTCGGAATGCAGCGAAACTGTGCCAAATCGAACACACCATGGTGTGTTGCACCATCCTCCCCTACTAAACCTGCTCGGTCTAAACAAAAAATCACAGGTAAATTCTGCAACGCAACATCGTGCATCACTTGGTCTAATGCGCGCTGCATAAACGACGAGTAAATATTGCAAAACGGAACTAAACCTTGTACCGCCAAACCGGCTGAAAACGTTACAGCATGCTGTTCGGCAATTCCCACGTCAAACGCGCGATTCGGAAAACGTTCCATCAAAAACGTCATCGAGCATCCGGTTGGCATAGCCGGCGTAACGCCGACAATTTTCGGATTTTTTTCGGCTAATTCGACCAAAGTCAAACCAAATACATCTTGAAATCTTGGTGGTGTTTGTTCGGAAGATGAAGTTGTATTGATTTCGCCGGTTTCGCTGTCAAACATACCTGGTGCGTGATACAGAGTAGGGTCATTTTCAGCTTGCGCCAAACCTTTTCCTTTTTTCGTAATAATATGCAAAACTTTCGGACCGTCTATATCTTTTAAATCGCTCAGTGTTTTGACCAAACTTTTTACATCGTGTCCATCAATCGGGCCGAAATATCGAAAACCGATACTCTCAAAAAGGTTACTACGTCTAAAAAGTAAAGCCTTGATAGCAGCGAAAAAACGACGTACATAGTTTTTCGATTTTTGATGATATTCGCTATTTCCGCCAAGCAAATTCCAAATGTGGTTTCGCAAACGATTATAGGTATGCGAGCTCGTGATTTGCGTAAAATATTTACTCAATCCGCCCACATTTTTATCAATCGCAATGCCGTTATCGTTTACAATCACCAAAATATTACTTCTTTCAACTCCGGCGTGGTTCAAAGCTTCGAACGACATCCCTCCTGTTAGCGCACCATCACCGATTACAGCAATATGCTGTCGATCGGTTTCGCCTTGAAGTGCTGAAGCCACTGCCATTCCTAAGGTTGCAGAAACTGACGTTGACGAGTGTCCGGTGCCGAAAGCATCGTATTCGCTCTCGCTCATCTTCGGAAATCCGCTAATACCACCGTATTTTCGATTGCTGTAAAAGCGTTCTTTGCGTCCTGTGAGAATTTTATGCGGATAGGCTTGATGTCCGACGTCCCAAATAATTTTGTCGTAAGGCGTGTTGAACACATAATGCAAAGCTACGGTCAAATCTACAACGCCCAAACTTGAGCCCAAATGCCCGGGATTGAGTGCCACTGCTTCGATGATAAAATCGCGCAACTCATCACAAACCTGTGGAAGTTGATTTTTCTGCAACTTTCGCAAGTCCGATGGAAAAGATATTTCGTTTAATAAAGGCATATCTGCTGCTTAGGATTATTCACTTTCCCCACTTTTGAATAAAAACAATGCAAAGATATGAAAAATTTTGTAATTTAGAAGTAAAACGCCCGATTATCTATAATCTTAGCGCGTTCTTCCTTTGCTCTACGTATAGCCTCAACCATGCCTCTCTGGAACATCATTTGCATTTGCATTCTAATTACGTTAACATCGTCCAACGGTTCGGCAGGTGTGAAATTCGTAGGTTCTACAACAAACACGCCCGAACGACCTTGTATCGGATTGGATACGCGACTTTCTTTCGTACCGAAAATTGTTCCAACCACTTCCGGTTCAAAACCTCTTGATCCAAAACCATAAGCATTAAAACTCAAATGATCAACGGTTTCTACCTCTGCGTTAACGCTTTCAAGGGCTGCTATAGTTCGATTGGTTTTGAAAGCACCATTCATTTTTTCAATCAATATTTCGGCTTTTCTTTCGTTAAGAACTGCATGTTGAATTTCAGGAATATTCATGATCTCGGCAAGTGTAGGATAGCCCTTAGCACGAATTTGACGAAGCGCAGCAACCACATATTTATTTTCATATTCGTGGATTTCCGGAGAAACTTGGCCAGCTCTGGTTCTTCTATCATAAGCCCAGCGAACGATATCGCGAGCGTTTTGCAAACCAGGTAATGTCATATCCATTTCTGTCACATCATCCGCACTGCGAACACGCAGGTTGGCTTCTCTTGCAGCAGCCAAAAACGATTCCAAATTTTGACTTCGTGCGAAAAAATGGTTAACCTCGGTATAAACGGCTTTGTTCGTTTGTGCACTGGGTTCAATCGGAACGTAAACAAAAGCTGCCATTACTTTTTGAATAGGTCTGGATTTTCCGGTAATTTCTACCACGTGAAAACCATGAACCGTTTCAACCACAACGATATCGCCAATATTACCTTTGACTACGGCTTCGTTGAACGATCGTATCATTTGACCATCTAAAAACCAGCCCAAGTCTCCACCCATTTCTCTCGTTGCATCCTCACCATAGGTTTGTGCAAGTTCTGCAAATCGAAATCTGTCTCTTAAAACAACAGTTCTCAAACTATCGGCAATGCTTTTTGCTCGCTCTTTTGTACGCGTTTGACCGGTCATCGGATTTCTGAACGCAATTAAAATATGGCTTGCTCTTAACGAATCCGGACGAGTTGCAACATCAATCAATTTTGCCATTTCGAAACGACCACGACGAAGCTCAGGTTTGAAAAACGTGCCTTTCGGTGATCTGAAAAGTAACGAATCCCACGGATATGAAAACGCTTCTCTTGCCAAATAAATACTGTCGAAACGCTCAGTAGAAACAGCGTTTATAAAATTCGGCAAATCCTGTTCAACCATAAATTCTTCGAATAATACATGAGCATGTCGTTCAAGCGCTAACATATCTTCTTCGGTTGGTATAACATCAAACACAACAAAATCAATGGCACGCGTAGCTTCTGTGCGTCTGAAGAATGGTTTGTGCTTGTTGAAATACGCTTTGAAATCGGCTTCGGAAAGGGTTATATCTTGATCAGGAATGTCCATATAACTCAATGATGCAACCGTTGCGGCAGCCGAAGAATTGGCTTGTTCGTACATATAGTTAACATAGAACGAAGGCACATGATAAGCACTGGCAATGATATTGTAGAATTTGCTTTTTTGGCGTTCTTCTCTAATCATAAGTTCCAAATCGCGAAATTGCATTTGTGTTTCAACCGGATATTGATCAAAGTTGTTGATAAACATCAACACTTGTTGGCGGTTTAGCATCCCTGTTGCAGGGTCGGCAAATGCGCGATGAACTTGATGGTGAATGAATTGTCCGTAGAACATATCATTCATCTCTCTCGTGGTTACGGTCAAACCCAACCTTTTCATGGAATGGTTTAACAAAATATCACCAACCATGGTCATCCAAACATGTTCGCGAATTTGGAACAAATCTTCCGGAGAGAGTTGCATACCACCTTGTTGAAGACGAAAATTTTCGCTTACCTGTTCAACTCTTTCTTCAAATTGTTGAATTTTGATTTCTTCTCCATTAATTACTGCAAATTTTGGAATTCGTCTGCCTCCACCGCTTCCGGAAAAAGCGTCTTGTAAAATAAATCCTGCAATTGATAAGCCGATCAAAGCGACTAACCATCCCGAATGTTTTCTGATTCTACTAATTACTGCCATTTTTATTGTGTTTTTTGTAATTTTTAATATAGGGGTGCAAAGATACGAAAAAAAAATGATTTGGTCAAATTTTTTTCGTATCTTTGCACCAAAAAACAATAAATGTCCGTAGAATATCTCATTTTTAACCGCTTTATTCGACAAAAAAACACAGGCTACACGCGTCCTGTGGTTCGAATTGCGTTGTTTGGCGTGATTTTGAGCTGTATCGTGATGATTTTTTCTATTTGTATTTCATTTGGGTTCAAAAATGAAGTGAGTCGGCAAGTGTTTGGTTTTTCAGGCCATTTGCGCATTGGGCATTATCAGACCTCTTCTGTGCAGGCGCCTGAGCCGATTGATCGGGATGCGGTGGATTGGGGGGCAATCGTAGGGGCGGAGTCAGCCCGCCCCACAAAGGGCGCACAAACCGCGCCCCTACGACAATTTCACAAACAAGCATTCGCGACGCAAATCGGATTGATAAAAACCGACATTTATAATCACGGCATTCAGTTGAAAGGCGTGGATCAAGATTACGATTTTTCGTTTTTCGAATCGTGCTTAGTTGAAGGACATATTCCGGATTTGACGGACAGTATTACGTCGAACGACGTCTTGATTTCTCGAACTTTAGCACAAAAGTTGCATTTGGAATTGGGCGACAAACTTCGTACCTATTTTGTAAATAATGATGATGTTCGAGCGCGAGCCTTCACTATTTCAGGCATTTACGAAAGTGGATTTACGACGTTTGACGAAAAAATGATTATCGGTGATCTTCGGCATATTCAACGGTTGAACGGTTGGGATGCCGATGAAGTCGGTGGTTTTGAAATTGTCTTGCCCAATTCTGCTATTCGCAATTTGAACGAACAAGCCCGAATGTTTGACAGTTTTTTGCCTTTTGATTTGGTTGCAATTCCCATCACGTCTGACTTTCCGGAGATTTTCAATTGGTTGGATTTGATGGATATGAATGTGGTTGTAATTTTGGTGATTATGGCTTTGGTAGTTGCAATTAGTTTAATTTCCGTATTCGTTGTGATGATCATCGAAAAAACCAATGAAATCGGTATTTTCAAGACTATGGGCATGTCGCTCGCTACGCTTCGCCGAATTTTCGTTTGGAAAGTGATGTATATTGCAGGAAAAGGCTTACTAATCGGTAATTTTATTGGATTAGCCCTGTGTTGGATACAGAAAACTTATCCCATAATCAAGTTAGATCCTGCGGTTTATTACATCAAACATATTCCGATACAATTTGAATGGTCTTGGTTGATTTTTTGCAACATTGGAACGCTTGCAATCGTTTTGTTAGCCGTGCTTTTACCAAGTATTGCGATTGGAAAAATCAAAGAAGCGGAAGCCGTGAAATTTGCGTAAAATGTAGGGGCGGGGTCAGCCCGCCCAACAAAGGGCGCGCAAACCGCGCCCCTACAATTAACCCGAAATTCCCGTCCGTTTATCCGAAAGCCACATATAAACCACTGGAATCACGTACAGCGTCAACCACGTGGCCAATGCCATTCCACCAACAACAGCAATCCCCATCGACACACGACTTTCAGAACCTGCACCAAGCGCTAAAGCAATCGGCAAAATCCCGAAAATGGTGGATAAACTCGTCATTAAAATCGGACGAAAACGCTGTTGCGCAGATTCCTGAACAGCCTGTAAAACCGACATTCCCTTTGCTTTTTTCTGATTGGCAAATTCCACGATAAGAATACCGTTTTTGGTTACCAAACCCAGCAGCATAATGGTTCCAATTTGACTAAAAATGTTCCACGTTTCTTTGAAATACCAAAGCGAGAACAAGGCTCCGGCTAACGCAAACAGCATAGGAACCAAAATGATAATCGGGTCTCTGAAACTTTCAAACTGTGCGGCTAATGTGAGATACACCAAAATCAACGCCAAAATGAATGCGTACATGATAGAGCCCGAACTGTCGCGCATTTCGCGAGCTTGTCCGGTGAGTTCGGTTCGAAATGTATCGTCTAATGTTGCTTTTGCAATACCTTGCAATTCATCAACTGCCTCGCCGAGCGTAACACCGGGCGCCATTTGTGCTGTTATGGTAGCACTCACAAAACGATTAAAACGGTAGAGTTGTGGTGGATTGGCTTGTTCAACCATATTGATGAGGTTGTCCATTTGAATGAGTAGCCCTTGACTGTTTCGAACATAGATCGAACGAATGTCTAAGGGTTTGTTGCGATTAACTCTGTCGAATTGTCCAATGACCTGATATTGTTTACCGTTCATTACAAAAAATCCGTAACGTGCACCGGAAAGCCCAAGTTGCAAAGTTTGTGCGATATCTTGAACGGATACTTGGAGGGTTTTCGCTTTGTCGCGGTTAATTTCAATCTTCACCTCAGGTTTGTTAAATCTCAAATTGGCATCTACAAATGCTAATTTTGGACTTTTTCGGGCTTCATCCATAAAAATCGGTAGAAATTCTCGAAGTTTATCCAAATTTTGCGCTTGAATTACAAATTGTACGGCGTTTCCACCGCCGCCACCACCACCGCCGCCAACTCTGATAGTTGCCGGTTGACGAACCATAACACGTGCAGCACTAAGTATGCGTACTTCACGAGTCAATGCATCAGCAATCTCTTGCTGTGAACGCCCCCCTTGCTGTCTACGTTCAGAAGCAGGTTTGAGCATGATACGCATATTTCCAGAATTGGAACCTCCGGCACCCCAACCCGGTGCGGTATTCATGATAATCGATTCCAATTCATCTTCATCAATGACCTCTCTGACCAAAGCGAATAAGTCGAACATAAAAGCGTCCATCTTTTCAAATGAATAGCCTTCTTGTGCGGTAACACTTAAAGAAACCGTATCGCGGTCTTCTTGTGGCGCCAATTCGCTTTTTAAATTGGTGAAACAAAGGTAAGTTACTCCCGCTGCCACAACTAAAATAATGGCTGCCCAAACCGGTTTTTTCATGAATTGTTTCAAACTCGAACTATAGCCTTCTATCAATAAAATAAACCACTTTTCGGTTTTTCTAAAGAGCCAATTTTGTTTTTCGTTGCGTTTCAAAATTTTTGAACACAACATCGGCGATAGCGTTAGCGCGACAAACGAAGAAATCGTAACCGCTCCGGCAATAACAACCGCGAATTCGCGAAACAGGCGTCCGGTCATACCCTGCAAAAAGATGATGGGTAAAAATACCGCAATCAAGACCACCGTAGTGGAAACAACGGCGAAAAAGATTTCGGCTGCACCCTCAACAGCTGCTTGTTTTGGAGGAATTCCTTTTTCAATTTTAGTGTAAATATTTTCCATCACAATGATGGCATCGTCCACCACCAAAGCAATGGAAAGTACAACTGCCAAAAGCGTGAGCACATTGATTGAAAATCCGAAAACCCACATCACAAAAAATGCACCAATCAACGAAATGGGAATTGCTAAAGATGGAATAAGCGTAGTTCGCCAATTTCTGAGGAAAACGAAAATAATGATCACCACCAATAGAAACGCAAGTGCAACAGTTTCTTTCACTTCGGCGATGGAGCGAACCACAAAACGCGTATCGTCGAAACCATATTCAACAATAAGATCCTCAGGTAGATCGGTTTTGATTTCTTCCACACGTCTGTAAAATTCTTCGGCGATGGTTAGTTGATTAACACCCGGTTGAGCGATGAGAGCCACGCCGGCAGAGGGAACTCCGTCGCGACGTAGGATGGTTTTTTCGTTTTCGGGGGCTAATCGAGCAATCCCAATATCTCTGATGCGAACAATATTTCCGCCATCTTCCTTAATGATAAGACTGTTAAATTCTTCTTCGGTAGTTAAGCGTCCTGCTGTGCGAACAGAAAGTTCGGTGGCTTGCCCTTCGAGTGATCCCGTTGGTAATTCAACATTTTCGCGAAGCAAAGCATTGCGAATATCAACGGGTGTTACACCGTAGGCCGACAAACGGTCGGCATCAATATAAATTCGCATCGCATAGCGCCGTTCGCCCCAAATTTGTGCCATACTAACGCCCGGAATGGTTTGCAAACGCTCTTTGAACACGCGATCGGCAATATCAGTCAATTCCAAAAGCGAACGCCTATTGCTTTTAATATTCACAAACATAATGGCATCAGCATCAGCATCGGCTTTTGCAACAATCGGAGAGTTGATATCCGGCGGAAGCATCCACATGGCTCGCGAAACACGGTCGCGAACATCATTGGTGGCGGCTTCCATATCCTCACCCAAATTAAATTCTACGGAAATCGAACTCCGTCCGTCGCGACTGGTCGACCGCAATACGCGAATACCGGCAATACCGTTAATCGATTCTTCCAAACGTTCGGTGATTTGTGATTCTATAACATCCGCATTGGCTCCAACATAAGTCGTGGACACATTGACAACAGGCGGGTCAACGTTCGGAAACTCGCGAATACCTAAAGATGTAAATCCGACCACTCCAAAAATGATAATCACTAATGACATCACAATAGATAAAACAGGACGACGAATGCTGATGGATGATAGGCCCATAGTTTTTTATTTTGCTTTGCAAAGATACGAAAAAAATTAAATATAGCAATTATCCTCCAAAATCATCAAACGCAATCATTTCTTTCGGAACGCCAAGATCATCAAGCATTTTGAGCACGGCATCGTTCATCATTGGTGGTCCGCAGAGGTAGTATTCGATTTCTTCGGGTTCGGGATGTGTTTTGAGGTAATTTTCCAAAATAACTTGATGGATAAAACCTGTGTAACCTTGCCAATTGTCCTCGGGACGCGGTTCTGAAAGGGCGATATTGAATTTGAAATTCGGAAAATCTTTTTCGATCGCTCGGAAATCTTCCACATAGAACAATTCGCGAAGCGAGCGTCCGCCGTACCAAAACGTGGTTTTTCGATTGGTTTTTTTCGTAAGGAATTGATCTAAGATGTGCGAACGCATAGGAGCCATACCTGCGCCTCCACCGATAAACATCATTTCGCGGTTAGTATCTTTCACGTGAAATTCACCGTATGGGCCGGAAATCATAACTTTGTCGCCTGGTTTCAAAGAGAAAATGTACGACGAACAAACGCCGGGATTCACGTTCATGAATCTGCCTGTTTTCTTGTCAAACGGCGGTGTTGCAATACGAATCGTCAGCATCACAATATCCCCTTCCGCAGGATAATTCGCCATGGAATACGCCCGATAGCAAGGCTCGGAATTTTTCATTTCCAAATCCCATAAACGATATTTATCCCATTCTTCACGGAATTTTTCGTCTACAAAAATATCGTTTCCGAAATTTACTTCGCAAGCAGGTACATCAATCTGAACATAGCCACCGGAACTGAAATTCAAGTGTTCGCCCGGAGGCAATTTTACGATAAATTCTTTGAGATAGGTTGCCACATTTCGGTTAGAAACCACTTCACATTCCCATTTTTTTATACCGAAAATTTCTTCGGGAATTTGAATGTTCAAGTCTCCACGAACTTTTACCTGACAGCCCAATCGCCAATGGTCTTGTTGTTCTTTGCGAGTGAAAAAACCGGTTTCGGTGGGTAAAATATCACCTGCACCGTCTAAAACTTGACAACGGCACATGCCGCATGTTCCGCCTCCACCGCAAGCCGAAGGTAAAAAGATCTTTTCGTTGGATAACGTCGTGAGCAACGTTGAACCCGGTTCAACTTCAAGTTCGTTTTCCCCGTTAATCGTGATTTTGACACTAGCTTGAGGCGTGAGTTTTTTCCGGGCATAAAGCAAAAGTCCGACGAATAACAAAATAACAATCAAAAACACGGCAACGCCGATGAAAATGTGTTGGAATATGGGGTCTATGTTTAGCATGATTTTTGAGTTAAGAACTAAGAGTTAAGAGTTAAAATTTTTGATTTGGTGTGCGGTCGTTTCGACTTTGCTCAACGACCCTTAGCGGTGGCTGAGCGAAGTCGAAGCCACCTTACTATAATTTGATACCCATAAATGACATGAAACCGATAGCCATTAATCCGGTCATAATAAAGGCGATACCAAGTCCTCTAAGCGGTGCGGGAATGTTTGAATATCGAACTTTTTCGCGAATGGCAGCAATACCGACAATAGCTATCAACCAACCAATTCCCGATCCAAATGCAAACACGGTTGCTTCTGTAATGTTAGCATATTCGCGCTCTTGCATAAACAACGATCCGCCCATAATGGCACAGTGTACAGCAATCAAAGGTAAGAAAATACCCAATGCATTATATAATGTTGGGGTATATTTTTCAACGATCATTTCCACCAATTGTGTGATTGACGCGATAACCGCGATGAACATGATGAAACTGAGGAAACTCAAATTGATGTCCGCTAAATCTTGACTGATCCAAGTCAGAGCACCTTTTTTGAGCAGATAGTTATCAATCAAATAATTTATCGGCACGGTTATGACCAAAACAAACATGACTACAAGCCCAAGTCCTACTGATGTTTTAACGGTTTTAGAAATTGCCAAATACGAACACATTCCGAGGAAGTATGCGAAAATCATGTTATCGATAAAAATCGAACTGACGAATATATTGAGTAAATTTTCCATAGCCTTTTTCGATTAATTCTTTTCAACGAGTTCTTTATTTCTTGCGCGTTGAATCCAAATAATAACACCTACAATAATGAGCGCCATCGGAGGCAAGATAAACATACCGTTATTCACGTATCCTGCGTCGTAAAATTCCTGAGGGACAACTTGATAACCCCAAAGCGTTCCCGATCCGATCAGTTCGCGGAAGAATGCTACAATCAGTAAAATTACACCATAACCTGCACCGTTACCCAAGCCATCAAGAAACGATTGCCACGGTTTGTTCGCCATCGCAAAAGCTTCCAAACGTCCCATCACAATACAGTTTGTGATGATCAAGCCCACAAAAATCGAGAGTTTTTTGCTGATGTCATAGACAAAGGCTTGCAGAATCTGGTCAACGATAATCACCAAGAAAGCCACAATCATCAGTTGCACAATCATTCGAATTCGTGGTGGGATGGTGGTTCGTAAAAGCGATATAAACAAGTTCGACAACGCTACGACAATCGTAACGGAAACCGCCATCACGAAAGCCGGCTCAAGTTTTACGGTTACTGCCAAAGCCGAACAAATTCCGAGCACTTGCACCGTTATCGGGTTATTTTTTCCTAACGGTTTGGTCAGCAATTTTAGATTTGTCGGAGAGAATAAGGGTTGTTTTTTGTCTTCCATATCTTTTGTTGGGATTGCTTAAGTATAATTTTTGTTTTTTTTGATTGGTCGTTTCGACTCCACTCAACGACCGTGTTGCGATGGCTGAGCGGAGTCGAAGCCACTATTCTATTCTATCGTTTTCTGTACTTCTATATCTTGTTGCTCTTGCAATTGTTGCTGCTGCTGTTGCCAACGGCGATACCGTTCTCTTTGCTGAGCTTGTTCCAATGCTATCGAATCTTGCACACGTTGTTCTTCTGCAAGCCTGATCGCTTCAATTTTAGCGGCTTCTGCTCTGAGGATTTCTTGGCGGTAGTTTTCGAAATACTGCACATAATTTGCTAAACTTTGTTTAATCATATTACTCAACCCTTCGCTGGTAATTGTACTTCCCGAAAGAGCGTCCACGCCATGTTCCGTTGGAATATAACTGTTTGCAACACCTCCTTTAACAACTGTAACAGACACAAATTTGCCGTCATTATCGAAAATCTTTTTACCTATAAATCGGTCTTGAAACCAATATTCTGAGATTTCCGCACCTAATCCGGGTGTTTCGCCTTGGTGATCAAACACAACTCCTGCAATCGTGTTGAAATCGTCTTTCAATGCCACATAACCCCAAAGTGGTCCCCACAAACCTCTACCGAGCACGGGAACAATGTATAGCCTTTGGCCGTTATTTTCACTTACAAACAACGGAAATACAGGTTCTACATTGGATCTTCCGACTTCGATATCTTGGAGTCTTCTTCGTTCGTCTCTTAAATCAATGTCAAACGCATGACGTCCGTCGCTGACAACTTTTCCGTGGCGATTGATCAACCGTTGGTCAACGATATGTTTGTCGAACAATTGTTCGGCATTTCCCCTCGTCGATTCAATACCCGCTGAAGCCAGAATATCTTGAATTTTAGCAATTCTCGTGTTGCGTTCTTGAAGCGGTTGCAGGATTTTCGCAGTAGTCGAAAGAAGTGCTGCAATAACAACCACTAAGATTGTGGCGTAGATGAAGATGTATCGGTTACTGAACATTGTTGGTTTAATTATTTTGTTGGTTTGGTTACTTAAATTATTTGGTGCGAGGTTGCTGGGTACTGGGTGCGAGGTCGTCACTCCGAGCGAAAGCGAGGAATCTCTTTGCTATATAATTCGTTTAATTTTCGCTACTAACCAAGGTGCAATTCCTGTGAAAATAACAATAATTAGCCATAAATTTCCTGTCGTTATATCATATGCTTTCAGCAATTCGCTGAAACTATGTCCTGTTGTTATGCCAAAAATAAATTCAAAAATTATAGTCAGAGCAATCCATAGAATACCTATTTTCCAATATATTTTTGATTCTCCTTTTCCAATTCGAGGAATAAAAATCAAAGAAACTATAAGAATCAGTATGCAAAGAATAGTCCCACTAATAGGTTCCGCACAACGTTCTCCAATCCAAGGAATCAGAACTTTCTCTCGTAATCCTCCATTTAAAATTGCAAGAGGAATGATTAGTGCCCAAATTAAAATTGACTTTTTTATCATATATTATATTAGATTTTCATCAAGCAATCGTGCCGAGTGATGTATAGTTAAGATGTCTATTTGAAATTGACTTTTGTGATCATATTTGTTTAATTATTTTAATTGTTTTAATCCTCGTACCCAAGCCAAGCAACCTCGCACCCGCTATATCGTTTGTTGTAATGCATTTTTTGCGCGTTTCAACCGTCGTTTTTTATTCGCATTTATCACATAATGATCGATCAGCGGAGCAAATGTATTCATCAATAAAATCGACAACATCATACCTTCGGGATATGCGGGATTAAACACGCGAATTAATACAGCAATGACACCGATCAGAAATCCGTAAATCCATTTTCCTGTGCCGGTTTGCGATGCAGTTACAGGATCGGTTGCCATAAATACCGCTCCAAACATAAAGCCGCCCATCAACAAATGTTGATACGCCGGAATGTGCATAAACACGTTTTCGCCACCCACCAAATTCAAAAGCCAGCCCATCGACAAACCGCCAATCACAACGGAAAGCATAATTCGAAAACTTGCAACGCCTGTCCACAACAAAATAATTGCACCGAGTAAAATTGCAATTTTCGAGGTTTCTCCGATACTTCCGGGAATTAACCCGATGAACATGTCTTGTGCAGAAGTAATGTCGATGTTGCCCGCACCCAATTGTGCCAACGGTGTTGCACCCGAGTAAGCATCCGCTCCTTTGGAAACCCAAACATTGTCGCCGGACATCTGACTTGGATATGCAAAAAACAAAAATGCACGAGCTATCAGCGCCGGATTCCAAACATTCATGCCTGTTCCGCCAAATACTTCTTTTCCGATAATCACAGCAAAAGCCGTCGCCGTTGCCACCATCCAAAGCGGAACATCGGGCGGACAAAGCAACGGAATCAACATTCCCGTTACCAAAAATCCTTCATTCACTTCATGCCCACGAATTTGGGCTACGGCAAATTCAATACCCAAGCCGGTTACATACGACACAACAATTATTGGCAGTACTTTCCAAAGTCCGTAGAAAAATATTTGCCAAAAATCAGCGGTTACCCCGTGCGATAAAAAGTGTTGGTAGCCTACATTCCACATACCAAACAGCAATGCAGGTATTAGTGCAATAACGACTATTGACATGGCTCGCTTGGAATCAAAACTATCGCGAATGTGTGCACCTGTTGTAGTTACTTTGTTCGGTACATGCAAAAACGTCTCAAACGCATCAAATGTAGAGTGCAAAAAATGCAATTTTCCGCCTTTTTGAAAGTTCGGTTTAATTCGATCTAAAAATTTTCTTAACATAGTTTAAGACATTTCTTGTTTAACTAAATCCATTCCTTTGCGAATGATGGCTTGAATTTCCGTTTTCGAGGGATCAATGTATTCACATAGTGCAAAATCTTCGGCATCCACTTCATAAATTCCGAGTGCTTCCATAGCTTCAATATCCTCAATGATACACGCTTTGATGAGTTGCATCGGCAAAATATCCATCGGCAGAACTTTTTCGTATTGTCCTGTAAAAATCAACGCACGATGACCGCCATGATAATTCGTATCCAACACATATTTTTTACTCGGAATCATCCACGAAAAGAACGAACGCCAAAAACTGAATTTGCCAAATCCGGGCATTGCCCAGCCTGCAAACTCGTAATAATCACCTTCGGGAATTACACTGATTAAATCGTCGTAAAATCCTAAATAGCCGTCTTGTGCGATTTTTTTCCCTGTAAGCACATTTCCGCTGATGAAACGCGGGGTTGCATCGTCGTTCAAGTTTTCTACAACTAACGATTTGATACATGCGCCTGCAATGATTTTGTGGTAGCCCGTTCGTCTGAGTTCGGAACCTGCCAAAGCCACTATTTTCGTAGCATCCAAGTGACCTTCCAAAAATAATCGTCCGATAATAATCACATCTTGCGGATTTACAAACCAAACCACTTCGCCTTTGTTGAGCGGGTTAATGTGATGAATTTGCACGCCGACATTTCCTGCAGGATGCTTTCCGGAAAACTTGTTAATCTCAACATTTTTCGCATACAAAAACGCATCGTCGTGAGTGAGTTCTTCATGTGTATTCAAGTGCACTTTGCCATCTGTCAATTTCGCCAAAGCGTCCAATCCGGCTTGAAAATGCTGTTTACGACCGTGTGCAACAAAATCGTAATCCGTACCCATTGGAGCAGTGTCAAACGCCGAAATCACAATCATTTTCGGATGGTCGTCGGGATTTGCAATCACATTATACGGACGCATGCGGATGCACGCCCACAAGCCACTTTCGAGTAATTTTGCACGAATCTGCTCTGCGGAAAGCTTGGCAGGCTCTTGTTTTTCAAAATCGACGTACTGCATGTGTTCGTCGGGGGTGATTTGAATTTCTTCGATCACTCGTTTTTCGCCGCGAATAATTGCAGAAACCACGCCACTCACAGGCGATGTGATTTTAATGCGTTCGTCTGCTTTGTCGAAAAACAAAGGAGTTCCGGCTTTGACAACCACTCCTTCCTCAACCAAAAGTTTTGGACGCATACCGTAAAAGTCAGTCGGCTTAATCGCATACGACTCTATTTTAAACGTTGAAGACATCAACGATTTATCTGCTTCGCCCTCGATCCGAATTGTAAATCCTCGCTTTAAGCGAATTTCTTTTGACATAGTTTGAATGTGCTTTTGGAATAATCTTGCAAAGATACGAAAAATAATTGAGATTCAAAAATACAGCTGTTTTTAAACAGAAACAAAAAATCTAAACAATCCAACGTTTTTGGTTTCGTTACCGGTGCGAATAATGTGAAATGCCGGCTGTATGGCAACTTGTTTGACAATTTGGTATTGCCAAGTGATCTCCAACGCACGTTCCGTTATGCCGGTGAATTCCCCTTGGCTTAAATATATACCGAATTTATCGCGTTTTTCTTTACTCAAAAAACCTGCAAAATAACCGCCCACTGCAAAAAAAGTTGTGCAATGAAATTCCGGAAGCCGTTGTTTTTTTTGAGGTGAATATCCGGCATAAAGAAGCAATTCTATTTCGGTTTTTTCGTTTTTGACCACGCATTGTTCAATCACAGCATAGAACGATGTTCCACTGTTTCCTTTTGTTTTCAAACTCATACCCAAAGCATAAAATCCAAGACCATATTTATGTTGCCAATAACTCAATTCCGACATGCTGAAAATACCGTCACGAGATGGATTGGCTCTGAAAGAGCGGAAAAAATTGTAGTTTTCATCCTTCGTTTTTTTAGGGTCATAAGCCACGCCGTTGTACAAACTTGATTTGAAAGTCCAATTTTCTGTGAATTGATATTCGGCATGTAATCCCAGCGCTGATATCGGAAAATTAGCTATCGGAAAATTAGTTGACAAGGTTGGAGGCATCCCTGCCGTGGCATTTGTAAAGATTGATTCGTAAGGCGTGCTAAAATAATCTCGGTTCAAATTTCGCAAGCCTCCAAACAATGAAAATTTTTTCCATTGATGTTCGTAACCCAACACAAACGCAATGAGTGGTGAATTTTCGTCTTCAATGCTGGAATATCCCATTAAATCATTAACAATTGGAGTTTGAAAAAGTTTGTAAATAGAGAGGAGTTCGATCTGAAAACTTCCGTTTTTCCAGCGATTATAGATGGTTTCTGTCGGTAATTCGGCAGATAACGACAACAGATTTACCCAATTGTATTTATTGTGTTTTGTGTTAAAATTGGTTTGGAATTCGGTAATGTAATTTGCTTCAAAGCTTGGTCGTACAGACGTATCTGTGATATAGCTCACTTCAACATCTGATTGCGCCTGCGAAACAATTACACAGATAATAATAGTCAATCCTGTTATTAGACATTTTTTCATAACTTAATCCTATGGACTTACTAACTAATTTCGTCTACAAAGATACGACTTTTTTTAATAAAAAAGTGTAGGATTGAAATATAATGCGTATTTTTTTGCAAAAGAATTTCAGAAAAACCCACTATTCTAATCTTAAACCTTTTAGAAATGCTCAACTCAGATCTTTAGAATAATTTTGTAGTTTCCGGAAAAATGTGTACCTTTGTCAAAGTTTATCAAGCATAGTATATTCTAAAATAAATCTGTATGTGAAAGAAAAGGAAAAGATTACCATGACCATAAATTCGATAACAAAGCAACTGTTATGCAAGACAAGAATCATTCATATTACAATAACGTTCGTAGATATATTTAGGACAAAATAGGAAAAAGTGAATGAAAAAGAAGTTATATTAAAACCCTTAACGGACGATGATGTAAGCATATTCAAAAAATGGTTGAATAAAGACTATATTTACAAATGGTTTTGCCCTGATGGAAATGTGCAAAAAGAGGCCTGGCTCAATGAGATAAACCATAGACACGATAAATACAGTTTTATGAACCATTTTATGGTATATCATCAAAACAAAAAAATAGGTTTTTGCTTGTATTTTGATTGCTATTATTTGCAGGAATACACACAGAAAAACTATGGTATCACGCCCGACATAAATTCTGTGTACGAAATAGGGTATTTGATTGGGGAAGAAGAATATTTGAATAAAGGAATTGGGAAAATAATTATCAAAAAATTAGAGGAAAAAATAATCGAAACAGGCGGTAAAGAAATATTTGCTGATCCGGGCGAAGGAAATGTAATATCAATCAAAACATTGTTAAGCAATGGATTTGAGAAAATAAACGATGGGGATTATAGGAAAAAATTGAAATAAAATGGAAATCAAATCACTTGGAAAAACAGATCTTGAAACAATCGCAAAAGCATTTATTCAGGCTTTTGCCGATTATGACATTCGGTTAGATGCCGAAGAACTCCGAACCATGTGGAAAAGGCGTGGTTTTAACTCCGATTTGTCATTTGCTGCATTTGAAGGTGAAAATATTGTAGCTTTTACACTGAATGGAATTGGAAATTTCAACGGAACAAAAATGGCTTACGATACAGGAACCGGAACGTTGAAAGAACACAGAGGACAAGGCTTGGCAACAAAAATCTTTGAATATTCGATCCCATATTTGAAAGCGGAAAATATCCATCATTATTTGTTGGAAGTGTTGCAACATAATACAAAAGCGGTTTCGGTTTATCGAAATATTGGCTTTGAAGTCACACGCGAATTCAACTATTTTGTATGGAAAAATGAAGACATTAATAATGATATAAAAAACATTGAAATGCCTTTGTCCATTGAGAAAATTAAACTTTCGAACCATCATTCGATTTCAGATTTTTGGGATTTTTATCCTTCATGGCAGAATAGTTTTGAGTCCATCGAAAGAGCGAGCGAAGATTTTATCAGTTTAGGTGCATTTGCGGACAAAACCCTCGTAGGATATTGCGTTTTTGAGCCTAATTCGGGAGATATTACGCAAATAGCGGTTGACAAATCGTTTAGAAGAAAAGGAATTGCCTCCTTATTATTTCATGAAATAAGCAAACTCAATAAAATTTCAAAAACGAAATTAATAAATACAGATGTTTCTTGTAATTCAATTGTAGAGTTTCTTAAAGCAAAAAATATTGCAATCTCAGGGAAACAATTTGAGATGATAAAAAAGATATAAATGGCGTATAGCAAGTCGTTTTGGTAGAACGTGCTCTGTCTTTTTTATTTCGTTTATTTTTCGTATCTTTGCAAAAAATTATTCAACAAATCAATAAAATCATGGCAATTCTAAAACCCTTCAAGGGCATTCGCCCTCCACAAAACATTGTGAAAGACCTCGCTTCTCGTCCTTATGATGTTCTCAATTCTGAAGAAGCACGCGAAGAAGCAAAAGGCAATCCGTACTCGTTACTTCATGTTACAAAAGCCGAAATCGACTGTCCTGTAGGTATTGATGAGCACAGTCAAGAAGTGTACGACAAAACTGTTGAGAATTTCAAGAAATTTCGTGACAGCGGTTGGTTGGTAAAAGACACGGAAGACAAATTCTACATCTACGCGCAAACCATGGACGGGCGCACGCAATACGGCATTGTAGGCTGTTCTCACATTGACGATTATTTCAACAATGTGATCAAAAAACACGAATTGACTCGTAAAGATAAAGAAGAAGATCGTATGATTCACGTGCGTATCACGAATGCGAATGTTGAGCCTGTTTTCTTTTCGTATCCTGCACATGCAGAAATTGATGCTATCGTTGAGAAAATCGTTAAAAATGAAAAACCGATTTATGATTTCGTAGCTGATTTAGATGGTTTCGGACATCATTTTTGGATCGTTGAAGACAAGGCAACTAATGCACGCATTGAAGAAATTTTTGCAAAGGAAATTCCTGCATTATATGTTGCCGATGGTCATCATCGTACGGCTGCAGCGGCTTTGGTTGGAAAAGAAAAGAAAGCCAACAATCCGAACCACACCGGACAAGAGGAATACAACTATTTTATGACGGTAAATTTTCCGGATAATCAACTCAGAATTATCGACTATAATCGTGTTGTAAAAGATTTGAACGGCTTGACAGAAGCACAGTTGCTTGAAAAATTACAAAAGTCTTTCGATGTCAAAGATCAAGGTGCGGAAATTTACAAACCAAACAAATTGCACGAATTCAGCATGTATTTGGGTGGTAAGTGGTATTCGATGGTTGCGAAACCGGGCACTTATAACGATAATGACCCAATCGGCGTATTGGATGTAACGATTTTATCGAATTTAGTGTTGGACGAAATCCTTGGCATCAAAGATTTGCGTACCGACAAACGCATTGATTTCGTTGGCGGAATTCGCGGTTTGGGCGAACTCAAACGCCGTGTAGATAACGGCGAAATGAAAGTTGCTTTTGCGTTGTATCCTGTATCGATGAAACAACTTATTGATATTGCTGATACCAACAATATTATGCCTCCGAAAACCACATGGTTTGAGCCTAAATTGCGTTCGGGGCTGGTGATTCATGAATTGGTGTAAATCGGTTTTATAGCAAGGAGATTCCTCGACTTCGCACACTGCGTGTGCGAAGTCGAGGAATGACGGGCGTGACGTAAGAAGGTGGAGAAAAATGGGAGCGACAAAGCCGCTCCCATTTTTCTCACTACTCTATATAAAAACCAGTGTCATGTCGAGCGGAGCAAACCCAGCATAGCGAGTTCATCGAAGGCGAAGCCGAGTAAAGCTCAGTCGAGACATCCCCCCTGCTATTTCAATTATTTTTTGTATCTTTGCAAAAACTTTTCTATGAATTTTGAAGACCTATTTTTCGCTTACGCAAACGAATCGATTGAACATATCGAACCGTTATCCGCATCAGGAGGTTCGTATCGAAAATATTATCGTATCAACGGAAAAACTAAGCATTGTTTAGGTGTTGAAAATGTTGATAAAAAAGAAAACTTGGCATTCGTGGATTATACACGACAATTCAAGGCTTTAGGTTTGAATGTTCCGAAAATATTAGCGGAAAATTTAGACGAAAATAAATATTTAATTGAGGATTTGGGCGATGAAACACTGTATTCATATCTTACTAAATACAGAATTGACAATGGTTTTGATGAACATTTGATTCAACTTTACAAATCCGCCATCAAACATTTGTTAGAATTTCAAATCAAAGCAGGCAAACATTTCGATTACACACACGCTTACCCACAAGCAAGATTCGGCAAACAATCCATACTTTGGGATTTGAATTATTTTAAGTATTATTTTCTCAAATTAGCCAAAATTTCGTTCGACGAAGAAGCACTGGAAAATGATTTTGAAATATTCTCAAACTTCCTGTTGACAGCGCCTTCAGAGTATTTCATGTATCGAGATTTTCAATCGCGAAATATTATGTTGCACGATAAAAAATTATATTTCATCGACTATCAAGGCGGTCGGAAAGGTGCATTGCAGTACGATTTGGCATCGTTGATTTATCAAGCAAAAGCAGACATTCCGCATACAGTTCGCGAACAACTCTTAGATTTTTATATCGTTGAACTTCGCAATTACCAAGATGTTGACGAAGTTTTATTCAAAAAACAATTCTACGCATTTGTTTTTATTCGCATTATGCAAACGCTTGGAGCGTATGGATTTCGCGGATTCTACGAAAGAAAAGATTATTTTTTGAATAGCATTCCGTTTGCGACTGACAATATTGAATTTCTGTTGAAAAATTTCGATTTTCCAACGGAAACACCTGTTTTGAAAGATACTTTAACACAAATTATCAACAGCAAAAATCTGCGTCATCAAACCTTACAATCTTCAACCGAGCCCTTTGACTGCGCTCAGGATAAACTTGCGAGCTCAACGAAGTTAAATTTGATTGTAAGCATCAATAGTTTTTCTTTCAAAAAAGGTTATCCCGACGATATTTCAGGCAACGGCGGCGGATTTGTTTTTGATTGCAGAGGATTGCCAAATCCCGGACGTTACGAGGAATACAAAACCTTAAATGGGAAAGATAATGCGGTAAAAAAATACTTGGAACAATACGAGGAAGTTGCTGATTTTATTGACATTTCCTATCGTTTGGTTGCACCTACAATTCGAAATTATATCTCGCGAAATTTTGAACATTTGCAAATTAATTTTGGTTGCACAGGCGGACAACATCGCTCTGTTTATTGCTCCGAAAAACTTGCTGAAAAAATTTCACAAAACTTTAATATCCAAATTATTATAAATCACAGGGAACAAGACTAAAAAATTATTCGCAAAAAATAGCGTCTATTTGAAAAATTATTTGTATCTTTGTAACCACATTTTTGTAAAACAAATAAACCGTATTACCACAATGAACGTAAAAAACATCACTCGAATTATTTTAGGCATTGCAGCCCTCCTTTTAGCTTATTTCCTTTTTGAAAGCATCATGAAACCTCAACGTTTTGAGACATTGAGAGCCAGAAAAGAAGTTGAAGTCGTTAACCGTCTCAGAGATATTCGCACGGCACAATTAGCATATAGAAATCTTAACGGCAGATTTACCAGCACGTTAGACAGCTTGGTTATGTTTTTAGAAAACGGCAAATTACCGACTGTAAGAAAAACCGGAGAAATTCCTGATTCTCTGACAGAAGCGGAAGCTTTAAAACGTGGAATTATTCAGCGTGATACGGTTTTCACGAATGCTTATTCGGTATTGTTTCCAAATCATCCTGATAGACAGAACCATTTGGCAAATTTAAAATTCATCCCATTTACCGGTCGTACCAAAGAGTTTACGCTTGAAACGGACTTTATCACACGCAGTAATGTGCAAGTTCCCGTTATTGAAGTTAGTGCTCTTTTGATAGACTATATGCCTGAACCCGAATACAGACAACTCGTTATTAATGCTACCAAACGAGCAATGGACATCAATCGTTTTCCGGGGAGGAAATTCGGCTCTTTGATCGATCCTCATACCGAGGGAAATTGGGAGTAACGCAATGTTGCAGCAGTTTAATATCGAACCTGCACAAACAACACTTATTCCAAGTAAATTTTTTCGTTTGGAATGGAGTGAGATGATTGCAGATTTGAATTTTCAGTTTGATCGAAATTCTCAGTTTGTTCTTATCGAGACTTACAATAATATTGTTTTTTTGTCTGTAGTTGACAAAAAAATGTATAATTTTGCAGTATCGATGTTTCCAAATGGCGAATATTGCAGCAGATATCGCCTCCTCTTTCGACCCTTCGAAAAATTAGCTCATTCCGAGAAACGAAACCGGCATCAGATTTTCATCAATATCACACCAAATTCGTTTGATTTGTTTATTTTTGAAAAACAGCAGCCGATTTTTGTAAACACGTTTGCCTATAAATCTTCAACTGATTTTTTGTATTATCTGTTGCATGCTGTTAATCGGTTGAAAATCGACACGGGAGGTTTGACGCTAAGAGTGATTGATTCTACGGTTAATTCAAGCCATTTGACGACTATTTTGGAATCGCATTTTTTGTCGGTGGTTAAACTTTCGGGTATAGAAAATCCGTTGAATTTGCGAGTACCTGTTAAAGCGGGGCTTTCTTTGATAAATACTGCCTTATGCGAATAGTCAGTGGGTTTTTGAAAGGGCGACGAATTCAAGCGCCGGCCAATTTACCAACAAGACCGACCACAGATTTTGCCAAAGAAAGTCTGTTTAATATTCTCAACAATCGCGTGGATTTTGACGATCTTGATGTTTTGGATTTATTTGCCGGAATTGGTAGTATTTCTTATGAATTCGCGTCACGCGGTGCTAAATCAGTATTAGCGGTCGAGAATAATCCTAAATGTGCCGATTTTATTAAACAAACAGCGGAACACTTACACATCGAAAATCTTTACGTGATGCGGACTGATGCATTTGCCTATATCGCTAAAACTCGCCAAACGTTTGATGTTATCTTTGCAGATCCGCCTTACGATTTGCAGACCATAAATTTATTACCATCGTTAATTTTCGAATACAACTTGCTAAATCCAAACGGTTATTTTATTTTAGAACATTCGGAACAATACGATTTTTCTGCCATTTCGCAATTTTTTGAACTGCGAAAATACGGAAAAGTACACTTTTCTTTTTTTAATGAAAAGTAAAAAAAATCTAAAGTAAACTATTTTTTCCACTCGATCTGCGAAATCAGCAAACCTAAAATCACGATAGCCATACCGATAATTTTTTGTGAAGTAAATAGCTCGTCTAACAGGAAATAAGCACCAACAGCAGTAATAATGGGGATGAGATTAGTAAACAATTGCGTTCTCACAGCACCGATTTGTCTGATGGATTCAACAAAACAAATAAACGCTACGCCCGAGCCAAAAATCGCCAACATAACGAGATTTCTATAAATCGAAAAATCAAAGGAAACGGAGCGAAACTCCTGCCAGCCGGTGGCTACAAAAAGTGGCAAAAACATCAAAGCACTCAAAAAAGTTTGATAATAAACAATCGTAAAAGGATTATATTTTGTCGATAATTTCTGAATGCACAACACATAAACCACCGCCGAACCTATCGCCAGCGATAAGAACAAAACTCCGCGCACATCCACCATTAACTCAAAATTTTCGCCCAAAACCATATATAAAATTCCACCAAACGACACCATCAAACCCAAAATAATCGTCCAACTCGAACGTATACCAAACACAAACCATATCGCTATCGGAACAACAAGTGGAATAAGTGCAACCATAATCGCCGCAAAACTTCCACTCGAATGCAAAATACCGTAAGATTCGCCGATTTGATACAAAAATGGTTCAACAAATGCAGCAAGTATCATCAATCGAAAATCTTTACCTTCAAATTTCTGTAGTTTTTTGGTAGCTTTTACGAAAATAAACAAAAATAAACTGGCTAAAGACAGCCGAATAAAAGCCATCGTTATCGGTGAATACACGTACAAAATTTGTTCCGACCAAATAAAGGTCATGCCCCAAATTATGGCAAAAGTTAACGGAAAAATATAAGCGTAGCGAGATGTTTTCATAGTTGGAGATTTGAACGTTCTATGTCTAAAATTTCCATGTTTGAAATATCATCTTTATCAATGGAAAACCGCAAACACGTGATGCTCTTGTGAAATCCGAATTGCCCGGCAGAACCCGGATTTAAGAAAAGAAGTTGATATTTTTTATCGTAAATCACTTTCAAAATATGCGAATGTCCGGTTATAAAAATGTCCGGTTTTTTTTCTCGCAAAATTTGTTGAATATGTTCGGGATAACGCCCTGGATAACCGCCAATATGCGTCATGAAAACCGATTTATTTTCGCATTTAAAAAATTCGTGTTTTTTGGTATGTCGCATCACTTCCGCATCATCGCAATTCCCAAAAACTGCGACGGTAGGCTTGAATTGAGCGATTTTTTGCAATGTTGTCAAATTTCCAATATCGCCTGCATGCCAAATTTGATCACAATCTTTCAAAAACTCAAACACGCGCTCATGTGTTGAGGCGTGTGTGTCGGAAATCACACCAATGCGCGTCATTTAACGAAGGCGGTTCAACGATTTAACCATAGCTTCATCTTTGCGAATAGCACGTATTGCAAACCTAATCGGCAACAGCGTGACCATCGGAACATACGTCATCCACAAATAACTTATTGCAGGAGTAGTTTCTAAAGATATGGCTTTTGTAACCATACTTACTGTAAAAAACATCGTGCCAATCAGTAAAGCATTAACGAGAAGTGCAAACGCACAAAGCCGAACCTGAAACTGACGTCTTTTATACATGAAAATCGCAATTCCTGTTAAGCTCATAAAGAATGTGGTTAGGACTTGCATGATAATAAACATATAGTTATATTCGGTGAAGCCGTCCAGATTTGTCAGTCCTAAAATACCGATATAACACGTGCCTACTGTTCCCAACTCAAAACTTGCAAATGGAAATCTAAACAGAAGAACGAATGAAAGGAGGGCTAAAATCAAGAAAATAGTTTGTTTGCGTTGTATCATGGCTATATTTTTTTTGCAAAAATACAAAAAAAATTTGTATTTTTAGAAAAAAAATTGTACCTTTGCAATCTAATTTGAAATTTCATACAAATTTATTATTTATCCTTTTGGGATGTTTTTTTTAGTAAACCCTTTAATTTTCTATGTTTAACAAAACTGAATTAGACGAAAAATCGTTTGAGGCACTTGTGGAAATTGCACAATCTCTCGGACTCGAAAAAGTAAAACGCTTGGAAAAAACCGAATTGATCTACAAAATTTTGGATCAACAAGCTCTGAAAATTGCACAACGCGAACTACCGGCTCCAGCGCCCGTGGCGGAAAAACGTCGTAGAGGACGTCCCGCGAAAGTAAAACCTGCAGAAGATGCAAAAGAAAGTGTAAAACCGGAGGCATCTCCAAAACCTGCGCCAACTCCTAAGTTGCAAAAACCGCAGCCAGAATTGCCGATCGCTGGAGAGCCTGTTCAATCGTCTGAAATGCCTAAGCCTGTGGATGTTTCTGCAGGAATGCGTCCACGAAAAATTTTAGCTCCGATTGGAAAACCGCAAAAAAAAGTTCAACAACCCAACAGCGAACATACTCCGCAAACCGCTCCAAATAAAACTGTTTCGGACGTGAAAGAACCACAAAAAAAGGAACAAAAAGTAGAGCAATCAAACGAAGAAAAGCACGAACATCAACACCAACACAAGCAAAAATCACAACACCCGCCTAAAAAAGAAGAAACGATCTACTCATTCGATGATTTTGTGCCGTACGAAGGTGTTTTGGACGTTATGTCCGAAGGTTTTGGAATTTTGCGTTCGGCAGAGTATAATTATTTGAATTCGCCCGATGATGTATATGTGTCTTCCCAACAGATCAAGTCGTACGGCTTACGTATGGGCGACACTGTTCAAGGTTTTATTCGTCCGCCGAAAGAACACGACAAATATTTCATTTTGACCAAAGTTGAATTCGTGAACGGGCAAACCATTGAGGCTGCACGCGACCGCATTCCGTTTGATTATTTGACGCCATTGTTTCCCGAAGAAAAATTCAACATCACATCGCATCCGCAAAACTTCCTATCCACAAGGGTTATGGACATGTTTTCACCCATCGGAAAAGGTCAACGTGGTTTGATTGTTGCACAACCAAAAACGGGGAAAACGATGATTTTGAAAGACCTTGCGAATGCGATTGCACACGCACATCCGGAAGTATATATGCTCGTGTTGTTGATTGATGAACGTCCGGAAGAGGTTACAGACATGCAGCGTAGTGTGAATGCAGAAGTGATTTCATCAACATTCGACGAGCCTGCCGAACGTCATGTGCGTATCGCAAATATCGTGTTGGAAAAAGCCAAACGCTTGGTGGAATGCGGGCACGATGTTGTGATTTTATTAGATTCTATTACACGTTTAGCTCGTGCTTACAACACCGTAAGCCCTGCGTCCGGAAAAGTTTTGTCGGGAGGAGTTGAAGCCAACGCATTGCAAAAACCAAAGAAATTTTTTGGAGCAGCACGAAATATAGAGGGTGGTGGTTCACTTACGATTATCGCAACTGCCTTGATTGATACTGGTTCTAAAATGGATGAGGTTATCTTTGAGGAATTCAAAGGTACAGGAAATATGGAAATCCAATTAGATCGGAGATTATCTAACAAGCGTGTATTTCCTGCGATTGACATTGTTTCGTCGAGCACACGTCGCGATGATTTATTGTTGAAGCCCGACACACAAAGTCGAGTTCAAATTCTCCGCAACCACTTGGCGGATATGACGCCTGTTGAAGCGATGGAATTTTTACGCGATCGAATGAAATTCACGAAAACGAATGAGGAGTTTTTGGTTTCGATGAATGGGTAATTTTTATCCCCGCGTATACCGCCAACGCCGATACCCCGTAAATCCTAAGGCACACAAGATTACCAACCCTGTTGGTAAACCGAGCGTGAGCAGCAACCATTTGGTTTTTTCTTTATCGATACGCTGTTTGTCGAGTAAACGCAGTTTAATTGTTTTGGCTCGTAAATCCAACAATAGTGATCCATCTAACAAATAATTCACGCAATTTACAAAGAATGTTTTGTTGGCATAAATCTGTTTGGTATAGGGGTCGAAGCCCATCGGAAAGGGAAAACCTTGTTCGAAATTGAAACGATTCATAACAATACTCGCATCCGAAATCACAATCATTTGCGTGGGATTGCTTTGATGTTTCATTGGAATCGTAATTCGCTCCAAGCCATGCGCCATACGACGAGTAAAATGCGATTCGAATGAGCCTTCCAACAACAGCGCAACAGGAAGTTCGCCTCTTCGAAAATCGTTGGGATTGGGATTTTGTTTTAGAAGATCAAAATTGATAATCGCCGGAAGGCTCACTGTTCGCGTATAAGGCGAAGTTGTCAAAAGAATGCTTTTGTGAATGTCGTTTTCCAATGTATCAATTGACGAAATAAATTCGGAACGTATAGGATTTAAATTTTTTACAATCGGATGTTGATTTTGCGATACTAAAATCGGCAAAAATGGATACCTGAAAAAATCGGTTTGCGGTTGATCTCCGATATAACCTGTGATTAAAGGTATTGAAGAGGAATTCAAATCCATAATCAAATTCGAATTTACCCTCACACCATAGCGAAACAACATATCGTTAAGATTATGCGGAAATTCCATGGCGAACTGCTCGTCACTACCCCTCAAAGAATCCAACGAAGCATTGCTTGCATCTAATGCCCAAAGCACTTTTCCGCCGTGCATAATGTATTGGTCGATCGCCCATTTATCAACGTCCGAAACGCGCTGTTTGGGTTGAACGATAATAATTGCATCATAAGCAGGTAAAATTTCATTGGTTTCTTCCGAAAATGTCAGTAATATCGCAGGATTTTGGTTCATTCGCACACGCTCAATTTCATAAAAGCCACCCAATGCAAACATTGCTTCTATGGTTTCATGAATACCTGCTTCGCCATGCCCTTCGATGAATGCAACGCTTTTTCTATCTTTTGTCGTGAGTTTATAAATTGTGGACATCAGTTGGTATTCCAGCGTTTGAATGGAATTGTTGAGTGCTTCTTCTGAGGAAAGCCCAACTTGAGATTGTAGCAATTCCATGACTTCACTTTCCCCTTGATAACTCACTTCCGCTGCAGGAAAAATCAGTTTTCGAGATATGCCGCCTTTCTCTCTCATTTCCACATTTACAGGTTGAATGCCTTTTTGTGCCAACTCAAATGATGTTCTAGCACGCTCTCTCTCATCTTTAATATCGTACAAATTGATAAATTCGAATTGCACCTTATCATTATAGGCACGAAACTCTTCCAACATCTCTTTTGTAGCAGTTCTCAAACGTTTAAAACCAGGTGGCAAATCGCCATCGAGATAAATTTTGAAATAGACAACTTTGTCCAAATTTTTGATCAAATGTTTGGTGTTGCGATGCAAGGTATAGCGCTTTTCTGACGTTAAGTCCATCCTCAGGAAAACGAAAGATGCCACAAAGTTCAACACAATCACCCAAAACAAAACTTGTCCGAAAAAAAACGAACGTTTAACAAATGATTTTTTTTGTGCTTGCAAACGGTTTAACGTCAATGTTACGAAAAGTGCGATAATTCCCATGAAATACGCCACGTCCCGAATATCAATCACGCCTCTGCTCATTGATGTGTAATGCACGCTCATGCCCAAATCCTGAACAAATGTTTCGTAGCGACCAAAAAATCCACCAATCAAGTCGAAACCAAATAACATAAATCCACAAACGATCACACCCGAAATAAACGCCACAATTTGATTTTTCGAAACTACAGAAAGAAAAATCCCAATAGCCGTGAATGCCCCGCCAATAAAGAGTAATCCGAAATATGAGCCCCAAATTCCGCCCATATCGACATTGCCCTTAATTTGACTGAGTTGTTGAATGGCATAAACGTAGGTTGCCGTTGGAATTAAAGCCAGAACCAACAATGTAACACACGCCCAGTATTTTGCAGCAACGATTTGGAAATCGCTCAGCGGTTTGGTCATCAAAATTTCAATCGTTCCTGTTCGACGTTCTTCCGAAAAACTTCGCATAGTGATGGCGGGAATCAAAAACAAAAACACCATCGGCGCCATACTGAAAAACGCGTCTAACGTGGCATAGCCGTAATCAAAAATATTATAGCCAGATGGAAAAACAAATAAGAATAACCCCGTTAGTAACAGGAATACCGTAATCACCAAATATCCCATCACAGATGAGAAAAACATTGAAATTTCTTTAAAGTATAGGTGTTTCATGTTACAAAGATACAAAAAAATATTAATTTTTAAACCGAACAATAATTTTCGTATGCTTTTTTATTCCCAACAAACTCGCAGCATTCGATCGGTTCATGGCAATTTGCATATACCCGTCGCTTGCAAACAAAGCCAAAATATCCGATATTCCGACATCCGAATAAGCCGACGAAATTTTACGAACGGTATTTCTTTCAAAAAAAATTTCAAAATGTTTAAATTGCGATTTCAATTCCGAAAACGCCGATTGATGGATGTTTGTATTTACATTTTCATAACGGTCGATATAGGTTACATCCCCCACAATCTCGATGTATAAAATCTGACCATTAGACGTTTCCTGGCGAATAATGGGAAAAGACGGTGTTATTTGATTTCTGAGTTGTGTTGGTATTCCAAGTTTGTTCGGTGGCGTTCCTGATGCCAAAAAAGCAGCAATTTTGGCAAATAAATCTCGATCCGGAAATGTGAAACACTCGTGATCTTGCATTTCTGTGATTTCATAGACTTCGGTAGGACTTTCGTTTTTTGGAAAAAGTAATGAAAAAATTCCATTGTCCGTACCCACAAAAAATTGGTTGCGATAACACACGATTAGATGTGCGCAATCCTTATCGGCAATGGTATTTACGCCTACAATATGCACAGTTCCATCGGGCGAATGAGGATACACATTTCGGATGAAATAAGCCGCTTTGCCGATATCGAACACAGGCACGAGATGGGTAACATCAATAATATCGGCATTCGGCAAATACCTGTAAATCTTAGCTTTTACAGCTGCCAAATAATGGTCGTTTTCTCCCCAATCGCTTGTTATCGTGATTAATCCCATGAATTTTTGCAAATAAACCTACAAAAATACAAATAATTTAGTGAATAATTGCAATTTTTAGAAAAATATTTTTTATATTGAGGTTATTTTTCCAATTTATTCGTATCTTTGTACTAATTTTTGAAGCACTATTTTATGGAACTACTTTTAATAGAAGACAATCGCCGTCTCAGCGAATTTTTGGTCAAAGGCCTTGAAGAAAGCGGTTTTAGTGTTGTGTTGGCGGAAATAGGTACGGATGCACGTCGGTTGATTGCAGAAAAGACGTGGGATGTGATTTTATTAGATATCATGTTGCCCGATATCGATGGCTTCGAACTTCTGCAATACACGCGTTTCAAAGAAAATCACACGCCTATTTTGGTGCTTAGTGCTCTGAACGAAACCGATGACAAAGTGAAAGCCCTTAAATATGGCGCAGATGATTATCTTTCAAAACCCTTTCATTTTAAGGAATTGGTTGCACGAATTCATGCGCTAACACGACGATTTAAGCAAAAATACAACGAACAATCAAATGTTTTGTTGTGCGATGATTTAAGACTCTATGTTGATGAACACCGCGTGGTTAGAGGTGAAAAAGAGATCAAACTGACACCTCAAGAATTTAAGCTGCTAAAATATTTGATGGAAAATAAAAATCGAATTATGTCAAGAACGCAGATTTTAGACGCAGTTTGGGGGTATAATTATGATACAAACACGAATGTTATCGACGTTTATATTTCTTATCTTCGAACAAAAATTGACACAGAAGATTTGCCGAAATTGATTGAAACTATTAAAGGCATAGGCTATCGCATTCGAACAACTGATTAAAATTATGAAAATTCAAACTCGCTTAAGTCTGTTTACCTCTGTTATTTTTGGCATCATTTTTTTGGTGGCTTCGGCATTTATTTATGGATTATTTCGCAGCAATGCAGAACTAGCAATTTACAGAGGGCTTGAAAAAACTGCATACATCACAGCTTTTTTTTATCTCGAAGAGGATGAATTGAGTAGTGAAGAGTTTGCAAAAGTGCACAGACAGTTCCGCGAGTTAGTCAACATGAATTATCAGGTTTACGACATGGAAAATCAAATTTGGCGAGGCGTAGAAACATCCAGAGTCAGTGATTTGATATTGCAGGAAATCCGCGAAAGACAAGCGCTTTCGTTTAAGTCTGACAATTTTTTCTGTCATGGAATTTTTTATCACGATAATCAAGGTGATTTTATCGTTGTAACAAAAGAAAATCAAGAGGTTTTATCAGAACAACTCAATGCACTGCTTTGGATTTTAGTTTTGGCATTTATTTTGGGAATTTTGACGGTGATTTTTTCGAGCAGATGGATTGCGAAAATGGCGTATCGGCCATTTAGCAAGGTTATCAACCAAGTGAAAAATATGTCTACACAAAATTTGAATGTACAAATCAAATCATCGCAAACGGAAGACGAATTGCAGGCTTTGATTGATACATTTAATGAATTGTTGTCAAAAATTTCAGAAACTGTAATTGTTCAAAAAAACTTTGTGAAGTATGTTTCTCATGAATTTAAAACGCCGTTAGCCGCGATATTCGGGCATCTGGAAGTTTTCTTGATGAGAGACCGAAATTCTGAGGAATACAAAAAATTAGCAGAAAAATTAGTACAAGATGTTCATCAATTAGAAAAAATTTTAGACATACTCCTGATAATTTCAGATTTGCGAAATAGTGCAGAAGTCACTTCCTCCGTGCGTTTGGACGAATTAATTTGGGAAATTATCGACCAGTTGAAAAACAATTATCCAAATTCCAAAGTCTTAATCAATATAAATATTGAACCCGCCGAATCCCATGTATTAACCATTCACAAAGATAAAACTCAACTGCTGATGGCCTTATTCAACTTGATTGAAAATGCCGTAAAATACTCTCGCGATTATTCGGTTGAAATTGAAATATTCAAAAAAGGCCACACGCTTTGTTTGGCGATTCGCGATAATGGTATCGGTATTCCTCCCGACCAAATTCAACACGTCAGTAAGCCATTTTATCGCGCCGATAATACGAATAAAATTCAAGGCTCAGGCATTGGATTATCTATTGCTCTGCGCATTTTGGAGAAAAACGACATTCACTACGAAATTCTGTCAAAAGAGCATGAAGGGACTACGGTTTTACTTAAATTTGACTTGTTATGATGAGACGAAAAATTTGTATATTAGTTTGGTGTTGTGCGATTGTACCGTTGTTTGCACAAGTTCAAAAGAGTGATTCTGTTGAAGAAGTTCTGAAAAATCTGACGTTGGAAGAGAAAATTGCACAATTGATAGTGATTCGTTCCGATGCGCAGGGCAATGCGGCTTATTTTGCAAGAATTGCGGAAAGTATCAAAAAATATGGTGTTGGCGGAGTTTGTTTTTTTAAAGGAACGCCACACGGACTGGTTTATGCTAATAATTTATATCAATCTGTATCCAAAACTCCGTTGATGGTGAGTATCGATGGAGAATGGGGTGTAGCTATGCGATTGGACAGTGTTTTGGCGTTTCCTCGTCAGCAAACACTGGGTGCATTACAAGACGATTATTTGGTTTTTGAAATGGGTGAATTAGTTGCCGAACAATGTAAGCGACTGGGGATTCACGTTAATTTTGTGCCATGTGTCGATGTCAATTCCAATCCGAAAAATCCTGTTATCAATACACGCTCATTTGGTGAAAACCGTGTGAATGTAGCAAACAAAGGGATTGCTTACATGCAAGGTTTACAATCAAAAAATGTGATGGCATCTGCCAAGCATTTTCCCGGACATGGTGATACCGATGTGGATTCGCACTACGATTTACCGGTTATTAAACATGCGTTTGATCGTATAGACTCCATTGATTTGTTTCCGTTCAAAATGTTGATTAGAAATGGCGTTAAGAGTGTGATGATTGCACATTTGAATATTCCTGTGATGGACAAATCGCAATACCCGTCGTCGGTTTCCAAATTTATTGTAGATACGCTTTTAAAACAAAATATGGGGTTTCGTGGTTTGGTTTTTACCGATGGCTTGGAGATGGAAGGCTTTGCAAAGTTCGGAACAAACGGCGAAATGGAGTTGCTCGCTTTAGAAGCAGGTGTTGATATTTTGCTGTTGCCCGTCAACACCGAAAGAACAATTAGAACCATTGCAGATGCTGTTCGTTCGGGACGAATTTCCGAAGACTTGATTAATGAGAAATGTCGAAAAGTTTTACAAGCCAAATACGATTTAGGTATTTTGCATCAAGCGCCAATTATAAGTTCTGAGAATCTATTGCAGGACTTGAATACAGACAGAATTACACAACTGAATCAGAAAATTTACGCAAATGCTATCACAGTTTTAGAAAATAAAAACGCGATATTGCCTATAAACCCTGAAAAATACACACGTATAGCTAATATTAATATCGGCGATACAAAGCCGAATTTGTTTCAAAGAACAGTATCGAAATATAGTTCTTCGACAATATTTAATTTTCATCGCGATTTTCCGGAAAAGCATATAGATTCTATGGTCCGGATGTTTGAAAAACATGATTTATTGATTATTTCCATCACGAACACGAACATCAATGCAAGACGAAATTACGGTGTAACACCACAAACCATTCAATTGATTAAAAGACTTGCAACCCTTGATAAGCCTATAGTTTTAACAATCTTTGCAAGTCCGTATGTGTTAAGTTCGTTTCCAAAAAAATTCTCGACAGACGGTTTGGTGATTGCTTATCAGGAACAACAAACTGCGTTGGAAGTTGCGGCTCACGGGCTTTTTGGAGCGAGTGCGTTGAATGGCCGATTGCCGATTACGGCTTCCGAACAATATCCGATATTTTCAGGACTTCCATTGAGACAAACGCGTTTAGCAGCTGTTACAACAGGTCGTCGCGATACGTTGTTTGCTGCAATTGACGCGCGGTTGCAGAAAGCGATTGCGGATAGTGTGTTTCCAGGCTGTCAAGTGTTGGTTGCAAAAGACGGGAAAATTGTCTACAATAAAACGTTCGGATCTCACACGTATGATGATACTCTTCAAACCGTAAACTTAACCGATCTCTACGATGTGGCGTCTGTAACAAAAGTTGCTGCGACTACATTAGCGTTGATGAAACTCTACGATGAAGGGAAATTCAAACTGAGCGATAAGTTGTCCGCTCATTTGCATTATCTTAAAAACACGAACAAAGCGGACATGACCATTCGTCAGGTATTGGGTCATCAAGCAGGTTTGTCACCGTCTATACCAACTCATAAAAATGATTCTTTGTTTAGTACCATAGCGGATTCCAATTTTTCGATAGAAGTTGCACCCGGGCTTTATACATCGAAAGCGGCATTGGATACTCTTCGTAAAGATATTGTGGAAAGTCCGCTAATCCCAAGAAGACCGTACAGATATAGCGATTTAGGGTTTTATTTCATTGCCGAATTAATTCACAAATTGAGTGGCCAAACCTTGGATCAATATGTAACTGAAAATTTCTACAAACCTCTAAAATTAAGTCATACCACGTTTCATCCGACTCAACAATTTCCACTTTCACAAATTATTCCGACTGAAAACGACACAGTTTTTCGCAAGCAATTAGTACACGGATTTGTTCATGATCCAACAGTGGCCATGCTTGGCGGAGCGGGCGGTTCGGCAGGTTTGTTTTCTAATGCCGAAGATTTGGCAGTGATTATGCAAATGCTTCTCAATCGTGGTGAGTACGATGGGCAACGTTATATTTCCCCACAAACCATAGATTTATTTACTCAACGCATCCTCCCAAACAACCGTCGCGGCGCAGGTTTTGACAAACCTGCCGATGATCCGACAAAAAGTCCGGCAGCTAAATCCGCATCCAAAAAAAGCTTTGGACATTCTGGTTTTACAGGCACTTTGGTATGGGCAGATCCCGAAAATCAACTGATATTTATTTTCCTTTCGAATCGCGTAAATCCTACGGCTGCCAATAATAAACTTCTACAACAAAATTTCCGTCCGGAATTGCAGCAGATGTTTTATGATATATTACGGTAAAAAAGTAGGGGTCGAAAATTTTCGACTCCTACGGCAAGATTATATCAACCCCTTTTTATGTTTTTCACCAATCACACGAAGCATATCCTCCGTCATCGCATCTAAATCGTATTCCGGTTTCCAGCCCCACTCTTCGCGAGCAGCACTGTCATCGATCGAGTTTGGCCAACTATCAGCAATGGCTTGACGAAAATCGGGTTTGTAAGTGATTTCAAAATTCGGTATAAATTTGCGAATAGATGCTGCCAATTCTTTTGGTGTTACACTAAAAGCGCCAACGTTGAAACCCGCATGGTGTTTGAGTTTTCCGAAATCCGCCAAAAATAAATCCGTTGTGGCTTTCAAACAATCAGGCATATACATCATCGGTAACCTCGTATCTTCTTTCAGAAAACACTCGTATTTGCCGTGTTTCACCGCATCGTAAAAAATTGCAACAGCATAATCCGTTGTTCCGCCACCAGGCAGCGTATCGTTGCTGATAATGCCCGGATAACGCAAACCGCGAATATCCATACCGTATTTTTGAACGTAATAGTCGCCAAGCAATTCGCCAGCAACTTTGGTTACACCATACATGGTTGAGGGTTGCAAAATCGTGTCTTGTGGAGTGTGGTCAAACGGTGTTGTTGGACCAAAAGCAGCGATTGAACTCGGAATAAAAATGCGTTTTATACCTTTTTCGCGTGCCACTTCGAGCACATTCATCGTACCATTCATGTTAAGATTCCACGCGAATTGCGGATTTTTTTCGCCTACAGCCGAAAGAATTGCAGCCAAGTGGATAATACCATCAATTTGGTGTTTATCAATCAACATTTCCAATTTTGCGCGATCTAAAACGTCCAATTGGTCGGTAGGACCATTATCTGTGATTTCCGCTTTAAATGCGGGATTGAGGTCTGTGGCAATCACATTATCATTGCCATAAATTTTACGAAAAGCCAACGTCAATTCTGAACCAATTTGACCGTTTGCGCCGATGATGAGAAGTTTTTTTATCATAATATTTTTTTGCTTTACTACTATGTTATTAATTTAATGAACTTACAACGCATATATCATTTACTTGAAAAAATCCATTAGATTTGCACTAACCGTAATATAGTTTGGTGCACCTGCCAAATTGTAGGTTGAGCGCGCATAATCAATTTGGAATTTGTAAATCTTCGCCCCTACTCCCCACGAAAAACCCACAAATCCGGGACGTACAGAGTTTTTTAACTCCTGACGTCGATGATAGTTGTAACTCAACCGCAAAGCAAAATTTCCGAACAGAAAAACTTCAGCACCCGGAATAATGTGCCGCATAGCATTATCGGCAAATGTTGAAAATTTGTTAGGCTTCGTAACTTCTCCTGTTACCGGATCAACTTCTTCAGCATTAACATCCACGCCAGAAAGATTCCATCTTTGCAAATTCGAAAGCACTACCGAATAGGCAAATGGAGCGTGTTGTATACGTTGGTACACCGCCATCGTGATTTCAAACGGCAGTTTTTCATAATCGGTAACAAGGTCTCGTTTCAGCACCGTACCGATATTCCGAAAGCCTAACGATACCCCCAAGCGTTTTTCGACATTTGTGTAAGTACCGCTAACATCTACGGCTACTCCGTGTTGGAAAAAATTTTCTCCACGGAAAAATAGGTATTTGAAATTTGCGCCAATGCTAAACACGGAGTCCACCAAAGCCTTACCCCATCCCAAATTCAGCGCAAACTCATACATTGGATTGGATGGACCTAAATAATATCCGCTTGCATCGTAGGCTTCAATAGACCCATAATTCACATATTGCATGGAGGCCAAAAACACGCCAACTTTTTGTAAATCGCGAACATACGCAGCATGCAAATTGGAATATGCCCAAAAATAATCGGCATAATGCAACATCGCAAAATGATCCAACGACGGCAGAATTAACGACGGATTAGATATCGCGAAATTAATGTCCGGCTCCGGAAATGTTGCAAAATTTCCACCTAACGATGCCAAACGCGCTGAGGAACTTAAATTCAAAGACGGAAATGCCGTATTCGGAAGTCCTTGTGAATAAAGGCATCCCGAAAGCATCAATGCACATCCGTAAAGTAAAAATCGTTTCATTATTCTTCTATTGCTGGTTTAGAGCTTGTAAAACTTTGAAGCATGGTGATCACTTCTTCATCTATAAAAACATTGTAAGGAGTTGGTATTTTCAGCTTCAATAAAGCTTTTTGCTTGTTTCTGTGCTCCTCATCTTCATTGAGAAAATCTTCGTTTGGCTGAATAATCATTGAATCATACATTTTGAACGCGACAAAGAATTGCGGATTGGCTAAGAAAAAAGCATCGGTATCAAACGACTTTACCAATCTGTCAAAACTTTGAATTGGGCGCAATGTTGTACCGTCAAGCATGACGATGTCAACAACTCGTCCGTTGGTGTGCATATAGGCAACCGAATCCGAATCTAACAACATATCATTTCCTCCTACATTGACGGCAACATGCTTTCTCTGTTGTCGGCCGTTTTTAAATTGTATGACCCGATCCAAAAGTCCGTCTTCATGATAAAAATACCAGGTCCCTTCATGCAAACCGTCTTCGTACAAACCTCTGATAAAAAGATTTCCGTTGGCAAAATGCGCTTCATAAATACCGTGCGACAAATTGAGTTTGTAGGTGGTCGTCTGCGTTCCTCGTTCCGTTCTTTGCCACCATAAGCCATTTCGCAAATCGCGGTACCATTCTTGGGTTTCAACACAATTTCCTTCTTTATCGAATACTTCTGACAGACCGTGTAACATACCGTTGAAATAGTTTTCTCGCTTGATGATCCGCCCTATCGTATCAAAGATTTCCCAAGTGCTGTCGCGAAGTTGCTCTAAATAAAATCCGGTTGCTCTGATTGTTCCATTCGGATGAAAATGTGTAACTTTTGCTGCATATCCGTCTCTGAAATAATCCAAAATGGAAATGGTTCTGTCAAATCTGTCGAAATATCTGAATTGTCCGTAAGGTCTGTTGTCTTTGAATTGTCCTGTATAACTCATCCCTTCGGACCTGATGACTTTCCAAGGCCCTTGTCTGAGACCCTTTGCATCTATAAAATTAGTGTCCGTAGGCCGTGCCACTTGCGCGAATACAACCTGTGAAAACACTGCAAACATGCAGACTATAGCGACTTTGAATTTATTTAACATGTTTTTGCGTATTCGGATAAAGAGTTAAAATTTTGATCAATCAGTTTGGAATAGCTTGCGACAAGCAATTTATCGTTAGAAATAAATATCGTTTTCATGCCTAATTTTTTACCGAATTTCATGTCGGAAATGGAGTCTCCAACCATAACCGATTGTTTGAACCGAATGTTTGAAAACTGCCGTTTGGCCAGCAATCCCATGCCGACATTCGGTTTTCGGAATATACTTTTCGAGTGTTTCAAATCCGGACAAAAATAAATTGCATCAATCCGTCCGCCTGCTTTTTCCACTTGATTTTTCATGTATTCGTGTATCTCATGCAATGTTTGTTCTGTCATTAATTTTTTACCAATACCCTGTTGATTTGTCACAACCACAATCCGTTCAAAACACTTCGACAATTTGGCAATAGCCTCCAACGCTCCGTCTTCGAACACAAATTCGTCGGGAGTTTTGACGTAATCGTCGATTAGTCTGCGGTTGATAACGCCGTCTCTATCTAAAAATAGGGTCATTTGCTTATTGGTTGATTTAGTTGCTTAAATTGTTACACGGTGTCCGGTGCACGGTACCGGTCACCGTGTAGTAAAAATTTATTTTGGAAACAATGTACTCTCCACAAGTTGGCAAATAATGTGCCCAATCAGCGCATGGCATTCCTGAATTCGTGGTGTATCTTTGGAAGGCACGTTTAATAAAACATCACAATGATTTTTCATTTCTCCGCCGGTTTCGCCGGTCATTGCAACAGTAAACATGCCTCGTTCTTTGGCGGTTTTCAAGGCATTGATCACATTCGCCGAATTTCCAGATGTGGATAATCCTATCAGTACGTCATTTTTATTACCTTTCGCACGGATCAAGCGTGCATACACTTCGTAATACGAATAATCATTTGCAACAGCGGTGAGGTACGATGTGTCGCAATGCAACGCATCCGCGTGAAGCGGTGGTCTGTCATAGTAAAACCTGCCCGATAATTCGGCAGCCAAATGTTGTGCATCAGCAGCACTACCGCCATTTCCGCAGAATAACACTTTACCATGAGGCGATTGATAGGTTTTTACAATTGCATCAACAACCTTTTGGATATTTTGCAACAATTTCTCGTCGGATAAAAGTTTTGTTTTTACATTAATAGAATCTTGAATGGCTTTGTTTATCATGGTTTATAACGTTTTTTCGATTAAATAATGGTTTCGAGTTGGCGAATTTCTTGACACCAATTCGGCAACATAACCTGCTAAAAACAACTGCGTTCCAATGATCATACACATGATAGCAATGTAGAAAAATGGACTGTTTGTAATCAAAGGCGCACCTATTCCACGGGTCAGAAAGACCCATTTCTGAATACCAAGCCAAACTACAGCAAAAAATCCCAGAACAAAAATTAACGTACCTAATCCGCCAAAAAAGTGCATTGGACGTTTGCCGAATTTTCCGATAAACGAAATAGACATCAGATCCAAAAAACCGTTGATAAATCTATTCAATCCGAATTTTGTAACGCCATATTTTCGAGCGCGATGTTCCACTTCTTTTTCAGTAATTTTCGCAAAACCTGCAGATTTTGCAATAACCGGAATGTAGCGATGCATCTCGCCATAAACCTCAATACTCTTGACCACTTGCGATTTGTAGGCTTTCAGCCCGCAGTTGAAATCATGCAGATAAATACCTGACATTTTTCGTGCAGCCCAGTTAAAAAGCTTGGTTGGCAAGGTTTTCATAAGCGGATCATAGCGTTTTTTCTTCCAACCGGAAACGATGTCGTAACCATCTTTGGTAACCATTCGATAAAGTTCAGGGATTTCATCCGGACTATCTTGCAAATCGGCATCCATCGTGATAATCACATCGCCTTTTGCCATTTCAAATCCCACGTTCAAAGCGGCAGATTTTCCATAATTCCGACGGAATTTAACGCCGTGAATGTTCGGATTTTGAGATGCCAACTGTTCGATGACCGACCACGACCCATCCGTACTACCGTCATCAATCAAGCATATTTCGTAAGAAAAATGATAGTCTTTCATCACCTTTTCAATCCATGCGCAAAGTTCGGGCAACGATTCGGCTTCGTTAAGTAAAGGCACTACAACGGAAATATTCATCTTCGATAGGTTTTAATCCACAAAGATACAAAAAAAAAATGAACGGCGCAAGCCCTCAACGAAGTAAAATATGCAAAAAATGTTTAGAACGACAAGATTCCTTTTATAAAAAACTTAACTCGCACTTTTTCATTGGGAAGCAATGTCAGATTCTTTAGTAGCACGGAAGCATCTCTTTCACCTGGATAAATACAATCAACGGTATAAGTTCCAGGCAATAACTTTATTGAAAAATAACCAGTGCTATCACACCTCGTGCTGATGTCTGTTCCTTTAATTGAAATTATCCAATCTATAAAAGAGCATTTCATAGTATCATTTATTTCTACACATCCCGCAAAAGGGCGCTCTCCATCTAAAGATAACACTTCGCCATGTATCATCGCAGAGTCTTGCAATGCAGTGTCAAAATGACGGCTAACTATAAAGGCCTTACTTTCTTCTGGTTTAGTTTTATTTAAACAAGATGAAAAACCTCCAGCCAAAGCCAGCAAAAGTACGATGAGTTTAATGATGTTTGTTTTCATAAAAGTATTTTTAGTTTTTGTATTTAATATTGTTCTTTATTATTCGGAAAATCCTGTGTTTTCACATCATCGATGTATCGTCTCACAACATTGCCGATTACGTCATTCAGATTAGTATAGCGACGCAAAAAGCGAGGCGAAAAATCTTGTGTAATACCCATCATATCGTGGAAAACGAGTACTTGACCATCGGCTGCTGCACCCGCGCCTATGCCAATAACCGGAATATCCAACGATTTGACCACTTTTGCAGTGAGTTTTGCAGGTATTTTTTCCAAAACAAGGCCAAAACAGCCGATTTTTTGTAACAATAGCGCGTCTTTGAGCAATTTGTCGGCTTCTGTTTTTTCGGTAGCACGCACGACATAAGTTCCGAATTTGTTTATTGATTGAGGGGTAAGCCCTAAATGTCCCATCACGGGAATACCTGCGGAAAGTATACGTTGAACGGATTCGACAATTTCTTCACCACCCTCCAATTTCACAGCATCGGCACCTGTTTCCTTCATCACACGAATAGCCGAACAAAGTGCCTCTTTCGAATTGCCTTGATATGAACCAAACGGCAAATCCACTACAACCAATGCACGTTTTACGGCTCTAACAACGGATTGACCGTGATAAATCATTTGATCCAACGTAATCGGCAACGTAGTTGGATGTCCGGCAATCACATTAGCAGCCGAATCACCCACCAAAATCACGTCGATATTGGCTTGGTCAACAATTTTTGCCGTAGAATAATCATAGGCTGTGAGCATGGCGATTTTTTCGCCGTGGACTTTCATTTCACGCAAAACCTGTGTGGTTACTTTTGTAATATTCGTTTTTGAACTTTTCATCCTTGATTTTTTTGCAAAGATACGATTTTTTTTGTATCTTTGCAAAAAATTATACAACTCATTTATTAACTCATTAAAAACCTCTCATTATGGTAAAAGTAGCAATCAATGGTTTTGGTCGTATCGGACGACTCACTTACCGTTATCTTTTAGACAAACAAGGCGTTGAAGTTGTTGCTGTCAACGACCTTACTGACGCAAAAACGTTAGCACATTTATTCAAATACGACTCTGTTCACGGAAAATTTCCGGGCACAGTTAGCGTAGACGGCGACAAAATCGTAATCAACGGCAAAGCCATTAAAATTTATGCCGAAAAAGATCCCGAAAATTTGCCTTGGGCAGAACTCGGCGTAGAAATTGTTGTTGAAGCAACAGGTGTTTTCCGTAATCGTGAAAAAATGGGCAAGCATATTAAAGCCGGTGCGAAAAAAGTGGTTCTCACTGTTCCTGCCGACAAAGCCGAAGACGTTGATGCAACAGTGGTTTTGGGTGTTAACGACCACGTGATTACAAAAGATTTGCAATTCATTTCGAATGCATCTTGCACTACAAATTGTTTGGCTCCGTTTGCCAAAGTTTTGAACGATAAATTTGGTATCAAACGGGGGTTAATGAACACGATTCACTCGTATACCAACGACCAAATTATTTTGGACGCTCCGCACAAAGACCTTCGTCGTGCACGTGCTGCTGCAATGTCGATTATTCCAACCAGCACAGGTGCTGCTAAAGCCGTAGGGTTGGTAATTCCCGAATTGAAAGGCAAAATGGACGGTTTTGCAATGCGTGTTCCAACTCCGGACGGCTCTGTTGTAGACTTGACTTGCGAATTGGAAAAATCGACCACTGCCGAAGAAATCAATGCCGCAATGAAAGAGGCTGCAAACGGTGCTATGAAGGGCATTTTGGAGTATTGCGAAGATCCTATTGTTAGTGTAGATGTTATCGGAAATCCGCATTCATCCATTGTTGATGCTGCTTTGACGAAAGTGATAGAAGGCAATTTCGTGAAAGTTGTAGCGTGGTACGACAACGAGGCCGGCTATTCGCACCGCGTTGTGGATTTAGTGATGAAATTGGTGTAAGCTTTGTCCTTACAACACAAAAAAGCGGAATATTACATTCCGCTTTTTTTTTCGATTTAGCATAAAGCCTACATCATACTTTCTTCGGCTGCATCGCGCAACTTTTGAACGTAAACGGCTTTCTTACGTTGTGCCCGATTGATAACCGAAGGTTTTTCAAACTGCTTGCGTCGTCTCAACTCTTTAACAACACCTGTTTTTTCAAATTTGCGTTTGAGTTTTTTCAAACCGCGATCAATGTTTTCACCTTCTTTTAGCGGGACAATAATCATACTAAATACCTTTTCCTTTCGTTTTAAATGAATAAATTATGAAATTTGGAGTGCAAAGGTACAAAAAAAAAATGAAACAACCAAATTATTCAAAAAACGTATTGAGCATAATCGAAATATCACAGTTCAATTTTTTTTCGTATCTTTGCATGTTTTTTATATCAAATTAACAAAAATATGGCAAAAAAACAAAAAAAGATTCCCGTGTTAGGTTGTATCATCAAAACAGCGATAGATTTGCGCAGTAAAATTTCGTTGATTGATTTCGGACGCGTGAAAAACCCACGAAAAGCACAAGAAAAAGTTTTGCGAAATATCTTGATAAAAGCAAGTTCTACGCATTTCGGTGACGCTTATAATTTTCCCGAACTTTTGAAAGAACAAGATTTAATTTCGGCTTACAAAAAAGCTGTGCCTACGTTTGATTACGATAGTTTGTACAATGCGTGGTGGCATCGCACACTCACTGGCGAACCGTATGTATGTTGGCCAGGTCCCATCAAACACTTTGCCCTAAGTTCTGGAACTTCCGGATCATCAAGCAAATACATTCCCATAACATCGGATATGAACAAACAAATTCAAAAAACGAGTATTCGCCAAATTTTTACATTGGCCAAATACGATTTTCCGAGTGAAATGTTTGAAAAAGGGATGTTGATGTTGGGCGGAAGCACGCATTTGCAATACAACGGAACCTATTATGAGGGAGATCTGTCGGGCATTACAGCAGGTAATATCCCCTTTTGGTTTCAACATTATTACAAACCCGGAAAACGTATTTCCAAAGAACGAGATTGGCAAGTGAAATTGGACGAGATCGTGAAAAATGCACCGAATTGGGATCTCATGGCCATTGTTGGAGTTCCTGCGTGGTTCGTGATTTTGATGGAAAGAATTATCGAAACATACAATCTGAAAACCATTCACGATATTTGGCCTAATTTGCGAATTTTTTGTCATGGCGGCGTGTCGATTGAGCCATATCGCAAAAGTTTAAATAAATTATTCGGCCAACCCGTTACATTCATCGAAACGTATTTGGCTTCAGAAGGATTTTTGGCATTTCAAAGTCGTCCGAATGCACCCGGCATGGAATTGGTGTTAGATAATGGTATTTTCTTCGAATTTGTGCCGTTTAACTACGAAAATTTCGACGAGAATTTCAATCTCAAACCCAATCCGAAAACGTTTACGATTGACGAAATCGAAGAAGGCAAAGAATACGCGCTACTGATCACAACGTGTGCAGGTGCATATCGCTATTTGATTGGCGACACGGTGAAATTAGTAGACCGAAAATACAACGAGATTATAATTACGGGACGCACAAAATTTTTCCTTAGCATTTGCGGTGAGCACTTGTCGGTGGATAATATGACGGTTGCTGTTAAGAAATTGAGTGATACAGAAAACGTTGAAATTCCTGAATTTTGTGTGATTGGAGAAGAATATGGAAATATGTTTGCTCATCGCTGGTTTTTGGCTTGCGACAAGCCTTTGGATCCAAACATTGCAGCACAAAAAATTGATCAGTGTTTGAGTGAAATCAACGATGATTATCGTGTTGAACGATTGGAAGCCATTCGTAAGGTTACAGTAGACGTTCTGCCAACAGCAGCCTTTTACGACTACATGCGCAAAATCGGCAAAGAAGGTGCACAAAACAAATTTCCGCGTGTGTTGCGTGGCGAAAAAATGGAGCATTGGTTGAACTATCTAAAAGATAAACGATGATACAAGCCATAATCTCCGGTATTGGATTAGGATTGGGAATCGCAATTATGCTTGGCCCTGCGTTTTTCTCGTTGTTGCAAACAAGTATTGACAGAGGGTTTCGAAATGCCATACAATTTGCAATTGGAATTGCTTTGAGCGATGCCTTTTTAATTGCTGTCACGTTTTTGGGAATAGCATCCCTCTTAGGAAAACCAATGGCCAGAGAAATTGTTGGATTAGTCGGTGGAGGTATATTAATTGGAATTGGTATTCATACATTTTTGAACCGATGCAAACGTCCGGAAATGTGTGTCGAAGTTGAAATAAAAGAAGCTGTCAAATTTGAAAAAAAAATCATACTTCCTAAAGTGCCCAGGTCTATTGTCTTTTTTGTAAAAGGATTTTTGTTGAATTTAGCAAATCCCGCAATTTGGTTTTTTTGGATATTCTGGGTAGGTGTAATCAGTACACAATATACCAAGAATGACGGAGGTTTGGATATAATTTCTCTGACGGTTTTCTTTACATGTACGCTGGCTACCATATTGTGTACAGACATTCTAAAAGCTTACGCTGCCAACCAGTTGAGAGGTCGAATTAACGATAAACTGATGGCCAAAGTCAATATGCTTTTTGGGTTGATATTAATCGGTTTCGGTGTCTTTTTAACTATAAGATCCGCTTATCCGATTCTTGAACTCATGCTTAAATTTAAATATCTTAATAATTGATGTAGGAGCGAGGCATGCCTCACCCCTACCGTAAAACCAATTTCATGGAAACCACCAAATGTTTAATTATCGGATCCGGTCCAGCAGGCTACACTGCAGCTATTTATACCTCTCGTGCAGATCTCAACCCTATTCTGTATCAAGGCATTCAGCCAGGCGGACAACTAACAATAACGACGGATGTTGAAAATTTTCCGGGTTATCCTAATGGCGTTACGGGTCCTGAATTAATGGAAGATTTACGCAAACAAGCCGAACGTTTTGGCACAGACGTTCGTTCGGGTATTGTAACAGCTGTTGATTTGTCGAAACGCCCGTTTTTAGTAACCGTTGATGATAACAAACAACTTTTGGCCGAAACTCTGATTATTTCGACCGGCGCTTCCGCGAATTGGCTGGGGCTCGAAAGCGAGAAAAAATTCCAAGGCATGGGTGTTTCCGCATGTGCAACGTGCGACGGCTTTTTCTATCGCAATCACGATGTTTGTGTGATTGGTGGAGGCGATACAGCAACCGAAGAAGCGTCGTATTTAGCCAATCTGTGCAACAAAGTGTATTTGATTGTTCGCAGAGACGAATTACGCGCTTCGAAAGCCATGCAACGGCGCGTGTTGAACCATCCGAAAATCGAAATCATTTGGAAGCACAAACCTAAAGAGATTTTGGGCGATAACAGCGGTGTTACGGGAATTCTACTCCATCATTCCGACACAAATGTCGAACGCAAACTTGATGTTACAGGCGTTTTTGTAGCAATCGGACACACGCCAAACACAACGTTGTTTCACGAACAATTGGAACTTCATCCCGAAGGATACATCAAAACTATTCCCGGTTCAACACGCACAAGTGTTGACGGTGTTTTTGCAGCAGGCGATGTGCAAGATTTGCACTATCGACAAGGGATTACTGCCGCAGGAACTGGTTGCATGGCTGCCATAGAAGCAGAACGTTTTTTGCAAGAACAAGACTAAGAGAATTGCAAACATAATTTTACTGTATTCCAGGAATTTGTGTTAAATACCTCCGTTTTTTCATTTTTTTTTTGTATCTTTGTTGTTTGTATTATCTTGAAAAATTATGTCTTTATGAACATTATTATTATGTCTTTTGTAATACTCGCTGCATTGGCAGCAATCGCAGCAATCACTGTATATATTGTAGCAAAGAAATTTTATGTTGAGGAAGATCCTCGCATTGATATGGTCAATGAGTTGTTGCCTGGGGTGAATTGTGGAGGTTGCGGATTTCCGGGATGTCGAGCATTTGCTGAGGCTATCATCAAACAAGGGAGTTTGGATGGGTTGAATTGTCCTGTCGGAGGAGCAGATTGTATGAAAAGTATTGCGCCTGTTCTGGGTGTCGAGGTAATTGTTGAAGATCCGAAAATTGCGGTGGTTCGTTGTTCGGGAAGTAAAGTCAACTCGCCGCGAACAGTGGATTACGAAGGGTTTCAGAGTTGTCGTTTTTCATTTAATCTTTACACGGGAGTAACGGGATGTCCGCACGGCTGTGTAGGTTTGGGCAGTTGTGTGCAATCTTGTCAGTTTGATGCAATGTATATTGATGAGGAAACAGGCTTGCCTGTAATTATTGATGACAAATGTGTTGCTTGCGGTGCATGCGTTACGACTTGTCCGCGCGGTGTGATACAATTGCGATTGAAAGGCAAAAAAGATCGTCGAATTTTTGTTTCTTGTATCAATAAGGAAAAAGGTGCTTTGGGTAAAAAACATTGTTCGGTAGTGTGTATCGCTTGTGCAAAATGTCAGAAAGCATGCCCTTTCGGAGCGATTACCATACACAATAATTTGGCATATATTGATCACACCAAATGCAAATTGTGTCGCAAATGTGCACCTGAATGTCCGACAAATGCTATCCATGAAGTGAATTTCCCGGAGAGGAAAGTTGCAGAAAAAAGCGAAGTAGAAAACGAATAAAAAAGAACATTCTATGAAAACCTTCAAAATTGGCGGAGTACATCCCAATGAACATAAGATTAAAGCAGAAGACCAATCTATCACTTTGGACTTACCAAAACAAGGCATTGTGTTTGTTTCCCAGCATTTGGGCGCACCTTCGGAATGTGTTGTGGTGAAAGGTGATAAGGTCAAAGTAGGACAACTTTTGACAAAAAACGAGAATTTTATCGGAGCCAATGTACATAGTCCGTTTTCCGGAACGGTGAATAAAATTGATACGATTTACGATGCAAGCGGTTATCGCAAAGAAGCGATTGTGATTGATGTTGAGGGTGACGAATGGCTTGAAAACATTGACCGTTCGGAAACGATTAAACGTGAAATTTCGTTGGAGAAAGACGAAATCATTGCCAAAATAAAAGAAATGGGTATTGTCGGATTAGGCGGTGCATGTTTTCCAACGCACGTAAAATTGATGATTCCCGAAGGAAAAACTGCGGAATACCTTATCATCAACGGCGTGGAGTGCGAACCGTATTTGACCGACGATTATCGACTTATGGTGGAGCGTGGCGAACAATGTTTGGTCGGTGTTTCCATTTTGCAAAAAGCACTTGGCGTGAAAACGGCGTACATTGGTATCGAAAATAACAAACCGAAAGCTATTGAACATTTGAAAAAATTGACAAAATCGTTCGAAGGTATCGAGGTTGTTGCACTTCATGTAAAATATCCACAAGGTGCAGAAAAACAATTGATCAATGCAATCACCGGTCGTGAAGTGCAATCAGGTAAACTTCCGATTGACGCAGGTTGCGTAGTGTGTAACATTTGTACGGCTCATGCGGTGTACGAAGCTGTTCAAAAAAACAAGCCGCTCATTGACCGAATCGTTACGGTTACCGGACTTCACGTGGAAAAAGTGGCGAATTTGTTTGTTCGTATCGGCACGCCGATTTCGATGCTATTGGATGCTGTCGGCGGAGTTCCTGCGAATACAAGCAAAATTATCAGCGGAGGTCCGATGATGGGGAAAGCCTTGTTTTCAACGGATACAGCTGTTACGAAAGGCACATCTGCATTGTTATTGATGGATGAAAGCGACGCACATCGTGGCGAACCGACGAATTGCATTCGTTGTGCAAAATGTGTGAGTGCTTGTCCGATGGGCTTGGAGCCTTATCTCTTGGGGGCTTTGGTAGAAAATGAAGATTTTGAACGAGCTGAAAATGAAAGCGTAATGGATTGTATCGAGTGTGGCAGTTGTTTGTACACATGTCCATCGTATCGTCCGCTGTTAGACTGCATTCGGGTTGGAAAGTATACTGTGAGGGTTTTGCAGAGTAAACGAAAATAAAATAGAAAAGGTGCGAGGTGGCAAGATGCTGGATACGTGGTGTACGAAAAAACTGTCATTCCGAGCATAGTCGAAAAACCGAAGCACGAAGTGCAAGCTCGACGAAGCCAATCCTCTTGCTAAATGAAATAAACTACTGAAAGTATGGATTACGAATTTATAAAAACAAGATTAGCCCCTTGTGGAGGGTATTGTGGAAATTGTTTTGCCTTTTCAGAAGGAAAAATTTGTGAATTAAGTAAAGATTTGCAAAATAACTTGGGAAATTTTGATGAATATGCAGAACGATTTGTAAACTTATTAAATGAGCCTTTGTTTCTGAACTATTCTGAATTCAAAGAAATGTTGAACTACTTTTCATTTGGAAAATGTAAAGGATGTCGAAAAGAAAAATGTGCAGTGTTCAAAGGCTGTAACGTTAGAGAGTGTAGTGAAAATAAAGGAGTTGATTTTTGTTTCCAATGTTCAGAATTTCCGTGTAATAATACCGGTTTTGACGAACATTTGCAGAAACGTTGGATAGCAAGATGCATAAAAATGAAAGAGTGTGGAGTTGAAGCATATTATAATGAAATTAAAAATGAACCAAGATATTGAATCTGTTCTTCGACTATGCTCAGAATGACACCCCCTTCGTACCTCGCAATCCCACACCAGATAATTAAATAACCAAATCAACAAAATTACAAACCAAATATATGAACAAACTAATAATCTCCGGAGCACCCCACGTGCACAGTCCCCAAAATGTGAACAAAATCATGTGGGGCGTGGTCATTGCACTCATTCCGACTTTGCTGGCCTCCGTTTATTTCTTCAGATTCGAGGCTTTGCTTACCGTTGCAGTTGCCGTTGCATCGTGTTTGTTTTTCGAATGGGCGATTCAAAAATATCTGCTCAAACAAACACCTACAACAAGCGACGGATCTGCTGTAATCACAGGGCTTTTGCTCGCCTTCAACTTACCGAGCAATTTGCCTGTTTGGATGACCATTCTCGGTTCGTTGGTGGCTATCGGTATCGCCAAAATGGCATTCGGCGGATTGGGAAAAAATCCATTCAATCCGGCATTGGTGGCTCGTGCATTTTTGTTGATTTCGTTTCCTGTAGCGATGACATCTTGGCCTACTATTCGTCCATTATTCGGCGATGCAGTTGTAGATGCGATGACTGGCCCTACCCCATTCGGATTTCTGAAAGAAGGCATTGCACAAGGCATTCCGCTGAGCCAATTGATGCAATCGCCCGAAATTCCGTCGTATGCAAATTTGCTTTTTGGTGCAAATGGCGGTTCGCTCGGCGAAGTTTCAGCATTGGCGATTTTGTTGGGAGGAATTTATATGTTATGGAAACGCATCATCACGTGGCATATTCCGGTAACCTTTATCGGAAGTGCGTTTGTGTTTGCGACTATTCTAAACGCAATTAATCCCGAACTATTCATCAATCCTTGGGTACACTTGCTTTCCGGTGGTTTGATGCTTGGTGCGGTGTTTATGGCAACGGATTTGGTCACTTCGCCCATGTCTCCAAAAGGGCAGTTGGTATTTGGTTTAGGGTGCGGTGTGCTGACGATTGTAATCCGCGTTTGGGGCTCATATCCCGAAGGTGTATCATTTGCAATTTTGATTATGAATGCGTTTGTTCCACTTATAGATCGCGCGTTTAAACCGAGAGTTTTTGGGAAATAAATAAATTAGTGAATAAGAGAATGAGAATTGAAAAACGGTAAAAGGTAAATGGTGAAAGGTGAAAGGTGAAAAACCTTTAAACCTTGACCTTTAAACCTTTGACCAAAAAACAAAGATATGAAAAAAAAGCCTTCCACATTAAAAAACATGGTCGTCTCACTAACACTAATAGCAGGCGCAGCCGCTTTAAGCGTCGGCATTGCAGATGTTGTTACTGCAGAGCCCATCGCATTGGCGAAACAAGCTAGATTAGAGGCTGCCATCCGAGTTGTGCTGCCCGAATTTGACCGTCTTGAAGAACCTGATACTATAACCGTTGACGGCGGAGAACTCATTTTTTACATGGCTTATAACAATGATGAATTTGTAGGAACTGCCATTGCAACATTCTCCAACAGAGGATTTAGCGGACAAATCAGATTGATGGCGGGTTTCCTTCCGGATGGAACCATCTACAACATTGATGTTCTCAGACATTCCGAAACACCCGGACTCGGTGATAAAATCGAACACCGAAAATCCACTTGGCCTCAACAATTTCGAGGACAAAATCCTGCAACCTTCAACCTCCGCGTTAGAAAAGACGGTGGCGATGTGGATGCGATTACGGCGGCAACGATCACGGCAAGAGCATACACCGATGCCGTACAACGAGCGTTTGACGCTCTCGCAGGTACAAGGTAACTGGGTACTGGGTGCGGGTAGGTCACCAAGCAACCTACAAGACACACCTCGTACCCAGCACCCAGCCGCCCAACACCAGCTAATTAAATAACCAAAATCAACACTATTAACAAACAAAACTATATGAATAATCTCGCAGTTTTCACAAAAGGCATCTTCAAAGAAAACCCCCTATTCGTGCTGCTTTTGGGCATGTGCCCGACTTTGGGCGTTACGTCATCCGCCATGAATGGCATGGGAATGGGGCTTGCCACCATGTTCGTTCTCACGTTGTCGAACGTGTTTATTTCTGCACTCAAAACTCAAATTCCCGACAATGTGCGAATTCCTGCGTTTATCGTGATTATTGCCTCATTCACAACCGTCGTACAATTGATGATGGAAGCTTTTACGCCTGATTTGTTTGCACAACTCGGCGTGTTTATTCCGTTGATTGTGGTAAACTGTATTGTGCTCGGACGTGCCGAAGCGTTTGCTATGAAAAACAATGTTTGGAAAAGTTTACTTGATGGAGCAGGCATGGGATTGGGCTTTACGATTGCACTAACCATGCTTGGAAGTATTCGTGAACTCTTGGGTAGCGGTAGTATTTTCGACTTCAAATTCATTGCAGGCGATGGAATTCTGATTTTTATTTTGGCGCCCGGAGCTTTTATTGCGTTGGGTTTTCTCATCGCGTTGATCAATCATCTTAAAAGGGCGGGTATAAAACCCGCCCCTACAAAGGATAATAAATAACCATTAACCATTAATCATTATCTCATGGACTATATTTTAATCATCATCTCCGCTGTTTTCATTAACAACATTGTGTTTGCACAGTTTTTGGGTGTATGTCCGTTTTTGGGCGTATCGAACAAAATGTCAACCGCCATCGGCATGGGTTTCGCCGTACTATTTGTGATTACGCTGGCAACCATCATCACATTTTTGGTTTACACCTACCTTCTTGAGCCGTTTGGATTGGGCTATTTGCAAACGATTGCGTTCATTTTATTGATTGCAACATTAGTACAATCGATTGAAGTTATTTTGAAAAAGGCAAGTCCGAGTTTATATCAAGCGTTAGGCGTATTTTTACCGTTGATGAGTACGAATTGTGCAATTTTAGGAATTGCGATTTTGGTTATTCAAAACGATTTGAATTTGCTGAAAGCCACTGTTCTCGCCATTGGCACGGGGTTAAGTTTTTTGTTTGCCATCATTCTTTTCACCGGAATTCGCGAGCAAATGGAACTTGTAGGTGTCCCAAAAGGCATGAAAGGTGTGCCGATTGCTTTGGTTACAGCAGGAATTTTGGCTTTGGCGTTTATGGGGTTTTCGGGGTTGGTGTAGAGTTTGTACCTTTGCGGATATTCTATAAATTAGTGACAATAAAACAGAAATGATAAACTCAATAAAAACAAATTAATATGACAAACAATTGGACTTCGATATTTGGTGAATTTACACTAAAAAAAGATGAACTGACTTTTAAGGGAAATGTTCAAGAATACGACAAAGGGCAAAAAGGGGCTGCAATTGCCAACTTAATTTGTGACCAATATTTTGGTGGTGGTAAAATAACAGCAGAAATCACATTCACAAATGTGAACTCTCCTACCGCTTGTGAGATTATCATATATTTTGACCCACAGACTAAGAATTTTGTCTCTGTTGGACTCGGCGGAGCAGGAAGTATGTATTCGATAAGGAGTTTTGCAGGAAATTGGGCTAATCATTCATTAGTAGGAGAATACAAAAATCTTAAAGCGAAAAAGTCATACAAACTTGAGGTTGAACTCAAGGGTTCGACAGTAACATTGAAAGTTGACGGAATAATCGTATCTGTTTCAAACTTACCTTTCAATTTACCTATCAGTCAAACAGGGCTTTGGTGTCAAAGTGAAGATGACATTGTTGTTAAAAATTTCAACGTAAAGAAAGAAACGCCTAAAGCATTCGTTGTTATGCAATTTAGTTCTCCTTACAATGAACTTTATGATGATGTTATCAAAAGAGTATGCAAAGAATTTGATTTAAATGTTGTGAGAGCAGATGAAACTTATGGTCCCGGACTAATACTTGCTGACATTATTAAACAAATCAACGAAAGTAGATTGATAATTGCTGAAATTTCGCAATCAAATCCAAATGTTTTCTATGAGGTTGGCTATGCTCACGCTTTAAATAAACCAACAATATTAATCGCCGAAAAGACGACAAAACTTCCATTTGATGTTTCTCCATTTCGAACACTGTTTTATGAAAACACAATAGCAGGCAAACAAAAAATTGAAGATGGGTTAAAAAAACATATTGCGGCGGCATTATCTGACATAGACTGGAATGTATAGCTAACTAGCGGTTTGGCGCAAGCGTGGCGTTATGTTTTTATAGATATTGTGCAACGGTATGATTGTTGGCGATGTGTCGCACTAAATAAAATGTATTTCCGTTTTCGTTGTATTTTGTAAAAAACGCATACCACGTGGTTTGTTTATTTTTTCTGAACGTGGCGTAGAGCATATCTTTTCCGTATTGGTCGAAATATTTGGTGGCAGGTTTATGTGGGCGTGTTGGGAGATTAGTTTCGATGTCTTTAATAAGTTCTCTCACGTATTTTTGACTGCTTTCCGAATAACTAAAATACCCCAAATTGTAAAGAGTTGGAACAAGGTCTTTGAAATATTGCCGAACTTTTGACGTAAATTGTACTTGTTTCATTTCTTACTTGCAAAAAAAGTGTCCAAATCCTCGCAAATACCTGCAATAAGTTCGTCGCCTGTAATTGCACTACGGAAGTCATCGTCGGGTTCTAAAAAAATCTGCTCTCGTCGTCTGAGTTCCTGCATTTCCCAATCGGACATAGCCGACTCATCTTCCTCAATATAAATATTGATAGGTTTTTCTTGATAGGCTTGTCGGATTATATCTAAAATAGCAGGAGTAAGCTCTTGCGCGGATGTGAAGTGAAATGTAGTATTCATAATCTTTACTGTTTTGGTCTTGCAAAGATACGAAAAAATTCCAATATTTGTGTTTTTTTTGTATCTTTGTACCAAAATAATGAAGTAACTTTGGCGTAGTACAATCCTTATCTGCTTTTTGACGAGAATGGTATGTTGAAATTTTAGCCTTTTGAAAACTATATGAACATAGAAGAATTACGAAATTATTGCCTTGCAATAAAACATGCAGAAGAATGTATGCCTTTTGGAGAAGACGTGGTGGTGTATAAAATTATGAATAAAATGTTTGCATTTTTTCAGTTAAATCCGAAAGATAACGAACATTTTGTGGTTATGAAATGCTCCCCCGAAAAAACGCTGGAATTAAGGGAAAAATACGACGGTATTACGAAAGGGTATTATGCAGGAAACAATCTGAAGTGGAATTCCGTATATATTCAAAGCGATGTTCCCGATAAGTTAATTATAGAATTGATAGAACATTCTGTTGAAGAGGTTATAAACAGTCTTTCTAAAAAGAAACAGGAAGAATACAGAGAATTATAAAAATAACACAAATGAAAAGAATACTTTTTTTAATCGTTGGTTTATTAGCGATAAATTCAACTTTTGGACAAACTGATTTTTTTGTACGATTGGCAGATTCAGCCTTTACGCTAACCAAGCAACAAGTTACATACGACCCGGCATACGTTCAAATTGCTTATCCAAACGGAGATGTGCCCGCAAATACGGGAGTTTGTACAGATGTGGTGATACGCGCATACCGAAAATTAGGAATTGATTTACAAAAAGAGGTTCATGAAGACATGAAAGCGAACTTTAATAAATACCCTAAAAACTGGGGACTTTCTCGACCCGACAGAAATATAGACCACAGACGAGTTCCTAATTTAATGGTGTTTTTTTCGAGACATGGAACCGTAAAAAACATTTCGCAAAACGCAAGCGACTATAAACCCGGAAACATCGTGTGCTGGGATTTGGGAGGAGGACTAACACACATTGGGATAGTGTCGAGAAAAAAATCAAAAGACGGGAAAAGACATCGGATTATTCACAATATTGGCGCAGGACAAGTTTTGGAAGATTGCTTATTTAATTGGAAAATAATTGGACATTACACTTATAAGAAATAGCAAAAAAAATATTTGTAAATTTCACTAATTTGTCGTATCTTTGCAAAACATTTCGTATCTTATGGGGAATATCATTGATTTAGCAGTTGGAATTGAGCAGAACGTGCACCGTTTGCTCAAAAAACACGCTGATTTATCTCTAAAAAACAGCACATTGGAGACAAAATGTACTGACATGGAACAAATTATTCATCACCAAAAACAAAAAATAACCGAATTAGAAAACAAAATCAACGTACTAAAAATAAGCGGAGGGTTTTCCTCCGGTAAAGATTCGACGAAAGCCAAATTGGCAATCAACGAATTGGTGCGAGAAATAGATAAGTGTATCGGACTTTTAAATCAGTAGTCAATCATTATGGAAGAGCAATCCATTACTGTAACGATAGCAGACCGCCCCTACAAACTCACCGTCAAACGTGAGGATGAGGAAATCTTTAGAGAAGCGACCAAGTTCATCAATGAGCGCTTGAAGAGTTATGCGGCGAACTTTGCGTTTAAGGATAGACAGGATTTGCTCACCATGGTTGCTCTGCAATACACCACTAATTCTTTGAGAAATGAGCGTGTTTTAGCGTTTCGCGACAAAGAATTGGAGGGGAAATTGGTAAATCTAAACCGTATGTTAGACGCCATTGTATAGATTTTTAAGCCCAACCTGCGTTCATTGACATACGCACTTACATCTCCGCACCTGAAACAATTCAGTTTGTAAACTCAACAGATTTACATTTAGGGTCAAGCTCAGATCCGGAAAAGGCGGCTACAAACCTTTGGTTTTGAACCTTGTTCAACAGTAGAACCTTGCCCGCGATGGCAGCCCTAAGAATTACTTACACGAGTTTACCAAAACTCAAGTTCAGGTGCGGTTTTTTATTTACAGTACACAGTAAAAACCCAATTATAATATACCAAACCCATGGAACCACTAACCATTATCCTACCAGCAGTAGTAACCTTAGCCCTCGGATTGGGCGTAGGACTCATCATCAACAGATCAAAATCTAAAAACGTCTTGGCGGAAGCCGAAAAAGAAGCGGAAATCCTCAAACAACAAAAAATGTTGCAAGCCAAAGAAAAATTCTTGCAACTCAAATCCGAACACGAAAAAGAAATCAACGAGCGCAATCAGAAAGTTGTAGTTAAAGAAAATACGATCAAACAAAAAGAGCAATCCATCAATCAAAAACTCGAAGAACTTCAACGCAAACAAAACGAAACCACTTCTCTCAAAGATAATCTGACCAAACAAATGGAAGTTTTGGCTAAACGCCAAACGGATTTGGATGGACTTCACGGCAAACAAGTTCAAAAATTGGAAGCCATTGCTGGACTTTCCGCAGCAGAAGCCAAAAAAGAACTCGTTGAAACGCTTAAAGACGACGCAAAAACTGAAGCATTAAACCAAATTCGCGACATTGTTGAGGAAGCCAAACTTACCGCTAATAAAGAAGCCAAGAAAATTGTTATCGAAACGTTGCAACGCACGGCAACCGAGCACGCCGTGGAAAATACCGTTTCCACGTTCAACCTCGAAAACGAGGAAGTGAAAGGTCGAATTATCGGTCGCGAAGGTCGGAATATTCGTGCTTTGGAAGCATTGACGGGCGTTGAAGTCATTATTGACGATTCGCCGGATGCCATTATTTTATCGGGATTTGATCCCGTTCGCAGAGAAGTAGCACGTTTGTCGTTGCACAAATTGGTTACGGACGGACGTATTCATCCTGCGCGTATTGAGGAAGTTGTTACAAAAACATTCAAACAAATCGAAGCCGAAATCATGGAAACGGGCAAACGCACGTGTATTGATTTGGGAATTTTGAATTTACCAACTGAATTGGTTCGCATGGTTGGACGTATGAAATATCGCTCGTCTTATGGGCAAAATTTGTTGCAACACTCGCGCGAAACGGCGAATTTGTGTGCAACAATGGCTGCCGAATTAGGCTTAAATCCTAAACTTGCACGCCGTGCAGGACTTTTGCACGACATTGGAAAAGTTGCAGAAACCGAACCCGAATTGCCTCACGCTTTGCACGGCATGAAATTGGCTGAACGTTACAAAGAACATCCTGATATTTGCAATGCTATCGGCGCTCACCACGACGAATGTGAGATGAACAATCTGATTTCGCCTATCGTTCAAGCGTGCGACGCGATTTCAGGCGCACGTCCCGGTGCACGTCGTGAAGTTGTAGAAGCCTATATTAATCGTTTGAATAAATTGGAAGAGTTGGCACTCTCCTACCCCGGTGTTTTGAAAACATTTGCCATTCAAGCAGGTCGCGAATTACGCGTGATCGTAGGCGCAGACAAAGTTAGCGACAATGAAGCCGCACAGATTTCGTTTGATTTATCTAAAAAAATTCAGGATGAAATGACGTATCCGGGGCAGATTAAAATTACGGTTATTCGGGAAACGAGGGCAGTGAATTATGCAAAGTAATTTAAAACTAGAGTAATAAATATGTTAAAAAATTTCACAAAATCTATCGTAATTTTTGGATTAATATTTTTTATCAGTTCTTGTGAAGGACATCGTTGGGCTGAGGGAACAATTTATGATTCTAAAACAGAAGAGCCTATTGATAGTGTGTTATGTGTAGTAAAAAATGGCAGCGATGTACAATATTCTGATAGTCTTGGAAAGTATTTGGTACATGGCCCTTTTGGCGGTTGCGTGTTTGGTTGTAAGGATGCTGTTGTTGAATTTTTCAAAACAGGTTATAAAGCGCAGACTGCCACAAATCCCAAAAACATTTTTTTAGAAAAAGAATAAACAGATAATATATTTGTTAGCATTTTACAGTGACGTTGCAGTATTTAGGCAGGGGATTTTTTTCCTGCCTTTTTTGTTAAAAAAATTTAACCCTTTTTAAGAATTTTTAAGTTTTTTCTTTGGTTTTTTTGTTGTAACTTTGTACTCGCATGTTCCCTTCGGCTCCGCTCAGGGAACGTGGCGGTTTGATCAGGGAACGGACAGCGCGGTGGCTGAGCGGAGTCGAAGCCATCGCTACACATCACGTTCGTTTCGACTCCGCTCAACGAACGAAATCGAAGCGAACGAATAACAAAACCATTATGAAAGGATACATGTATATTTTAGAATGTGCTACCGGACACTATTACACAGGTAGCACAAACAATTTAGAACGCAGATTGGCAGAACATCAAAACTGCGAAGGTGCTAATTTTACAAAAAAATACTTGCCTGTAAAGTTGGTATATTTTGAAGAGTTTCAAAGAATAGATCATGCTTTTTATAGAGAAAAGCAAGTACAAGGTTGGAGTAGAAAGAAAAAAGAAGCGTTGATAAATGGAACACTTGAAAAGTTGTACGAATTATCGGAGTGTATGAATGAGAGTCATTGCAAAAACGTTCCTTGTTCCCTGACCACTACCCCACGTTCCCTGAGCGGAGTCGAAGGGAACAACGGTGGCTTCGACTCCGCTCAGCCACCAGCAAAAATTACGCAAAATAAGGTCTCAACTTCTCCGCAAACCATTCCGGACAACGACAAGGCTTCATCGTCGTAGAATCTACAAACACAAGCACTGTCATTCCTTTATTCAAAAGTTCACCTTGCTCATTGTAAATTTCGTAACGGTGTAATAATTTTGTTGTAGGCATTTCTACCAACCACATTTTTATGGTCAGCAATTCATCGTAACGTGCAGGTCTTTTATATTCGATATGCATTTCTCGACAAGGTAGCATTACACCGCGCTGTTCCATTTCGGGATACGACGTTCCGAGACCGCGCATACTTTCATTTCGCACCACTTCGTAATACGCAGGGTAGTTACCATAATAAACATAACCCATTTGATCGGTTTCGCCGTATCGAGGTCTAAGTTGAGTTTCAAAACTATACATAATGTAGAAAATTTTGGCGCTAATTTACGAAAAACTTTTTGAAAAAACAAGTGGAAAACATTTTTTTTTTCAGAAATTTTTTCACATCTTTGCAGTACCAAATTAACAACAACCACTTGCCCTATTTTTCAGTAATAATCAGGTGTTTAGAGAATGGAAAGAAAAAACAATTAACAAAGAATTGTGTAAAAGCATGGAAAACAATCACTCAGCAGTATGGAAAAAATGTCTCGACATTATCCGAGACAACATTGGAGATCCGAAAAGTTTTAAAACATGGTTTGAACCTATCAAACCCTTGCATTTGGATAAAGGCGTACTGACGATTCAAGTTCCTTCTCAATTTTTTTACGAATGGTTGGAGGAACATTATATTGATCTCTTGAAAAAAGTGATCAAGCGCGAATTGGGTACAGGCGGACGTTTGCAATACAGTATTGTAATGGATACAACGGATTCGTTTCAAGTGAAAGCACAGTCGGGTAATCGCAAAGCATTGGATAATCCGTTTATTAAAATCCCGATTACCGATGAATCCGTGCGAATGGATCCTTGGGTTCGTGCGGGAATGCAGATGAAAGCAAAAGTGAATTCGAATTTGAATTTCAAATATACGTTCGATAATTTTATTGAAGGCGAATGTAACCGTTTAGCACGATCTGCGGGTTATGCGATTGCAGAAGACCCCGGCAAAACGTCGTTCAATCCGTTGTTTTTGCACAGTCCGACGGGTTTGGGAAAAACACACTTAATGCATGCCATCGGCATTCAAACCAAAGAAAATTTTCCCGATAAAACGGTGCTTTATGTTTCAGGAGAACAATTCACACAGCAGTTTGTTGAAGCCTCGAAAAACCACGAAAAAAACGACTTCGCACATTTCTACCAATCTATTGATGTACTCTTGATTGATGATGTGCACAAACTTGCAGGACGCTCGGGAACACAAGATCAATTGTTCCATATTTTTAATTATTTGCACCAAAACGGCAAACAAATTATTTTGGCGTCCGACAAATCTCCCGTAGATTTGGGAGATATTGAGGCACGTTTGTTATCTCGCTTCAAATGGGGATTAGCGACGGATTTGGAGGCTCCGAATGTACCCACTCGTATCGAAATTCTGAAAAATAAAATCAAAAACAACGGTGAAATAGACATTCCGAATGATGTGATTGAGTACATTGCTTACAGTATTTCTGCCAATGTTCGCGAATTGGAAGGTGTTTTAAATTCTATTTTGGCACAGTCTATTTTGAACAAACGCACGATTACGTTGGATTTGGCGCGGGATATGATTGATAAATTTGTGCGCAGTTCCGCTAAGGAGGTTTCAATTGACTATATCAAAAATATCGTTTGTGATTATTTTCAAATCACGGTAGACGAAATTAATTCTCGCACACGTAAGCGCGAAATTGTGCAAGCGCGACAATTAGCCATGTATTTCTCGAAAAAACATACCAAATATTCGTTAGCCAATATCGGTATGCAATGCGGAAACAAAGACCACGCTACGGTTTTACACGCTTACCGCACCGTATCGGATTTATTGGATACCGATAAACAATTCAAGGTGTATGTTGAGGATATCGAAAAGAAAATAAAAGTTAATAATTAGGTTAATAACGGGAAACCACTGCTTGAAAAAGTGGTGGTTTTTTTTCAGATGAACAAACTTTTTCTCATACCTGCAACCATTGGAAATTCGGATGTTTCGGATGTTTTGCCTGCAAATTTTTCGCAACACATCAACACGCTGAAAACCTTTATTGTTGAGGAATTGCGAACCGCACGACGTTTTTTGCGAAGTGCAGGTTACACACAAAATTTCGATGATGTAACGTTTTTTGTATTGAATGAACACATCGATACTCGCGAAATTGAAAGTTATTTAGATATCATTTCAGAAGGTTCAATCGGCTTGTTATCCGAAGCAGGCGTACCTTGTGTGGCAGATCCGGGTTCGGCGATTGTGGCGTTGGCACATCGGAAAAACATTCCTGTTGTGCCGTTAGTGGGGCCATCGTCCATACTTTTAGCATTGATGGCTTCGGGATTGAACGGACAAAATTTTTGTTTCAATGGTTATTTACCTGTTGACAAAAAAGAGCGCGAACGCAAACTGAAAGAGTTGGAACAACAAGCCATTCAGAAAAATCAAACGCAAATTTTTATTGAAACACCTTATCGGAATAATCATCTTTTCGAATCTATTTTGAGTGTCTGCAATCCTTCTACAAAAGTTGGAATTGCTGCAAATATCACGCAATCGAACGCTGTTCATCAAACCAAAACCGTTGCGGAATGGAAGAAGCAGACGATGGATTTGCATAAGCAGAATTGTGTGTTTTTAATTGGGATTTAAAAGATAACCGTCATCCCGAGCGTAGTCGAGGGATCCCCTTGCTATTTTCTGCAAAGTTACACCTAAAAATCCACAAAAAAACTTGAAAATTGTTAAAAACTCTTAAAAATGTCGTTTCTTTCTTAAAAAGTGTTAAAATCAACTCCGCGGATGATACAATGCAATCGTCTCTTTCAAAAACCGACGATCTAAATGTGTGTAAATCTCAGTAGTGGTAATAGATTCATGCCCCAACATATCTTGAACAGCACGTAAATCGGCACCACCTTCAATCAAATGCGTGGCAAACGAATGACGAAAAGTGTGCGGACTAATCGTTTTGCGAAGTCCTGACAATTCTACCAACTGTTTGATCATCAAAAAAATCATGACGCGCGAAAGTTTGCTGCCTCGATTATTTATAAACACAATATTTTCCGAATTTTTTGTAATGTTCTGATGATTTCTATAATGTTCGAGGTACATTGTAATTTGCTTTTGTGCAACGTTTCCAATCGGCACTAACCGCTCTTTATTTCCTTTTCCAATCACACGAATAAAACCTTCTTTAAAAAATAAATTCGACAATTTTAATTCTACTAATTCTGTCACACGTAATCCGCAGCCGTAAAGGGTTTCGATGATTGCTCGATTACGCTGTCCTTCAGGTTTTGATAAATCAATATGGCTAATCAATTTTTCGATTTCCGCCAACGACAGCGTATCGGGAAGTTTTCGACCTAATTTCGGGGCATCAATCAAATCCATTGGCGATTGTTGGATGATATTCTCCACTATCAAAAATTTATAATATGCTTTAAGTCCTGAAATGATGCGGGCTTGAGAATGTGCGCTTAGTCCCATTTCGGTTAAATGCACTAAAAATTGATGAATCTCTTTGGCTTGAAACATCTCCATATTTCGAGAGTTTTGTCGCATTTCGGAATACGTTTGCAACAAAGAAACATCGTGCAAATAGGCGTCAATCGTGTGTTTCGACAACGATTTTTCCAATTGCAAATAGGTTTTATAGTGCTTGAAATTCATTGCGGAGATTGCGTTGGTTTGCCGATCGAATTAAATCGTGCATTTGAAATCCGATTGAAAAACTGAAATTCGGATTCATCTGAAAATAATACGTCTGATTGGGCAAATAGACAAAAATCGCGTCAAATGGAAGATTAAACGATAAATACAAACCATTTGTTTTGTAACCAAAACTCAGTTTAGCATCGCCTGCAGGCGAAATAAACGGACGGCTTCGCATGCGACCATTCTTATTATAACGTTGAATTTGAATACCGGGACCAAATCCAACTAATCCACGAAGAAACCAATTCCCATTCGTCCAAAGTCCTGTAAACCCAAAGGTCATGCTGGTTTCAAAGACAAACAGACGTTTAAGGTCATTCATCGGATTTCCAATCAATTCCATCGAACTCGGATAAAACGCACTATCCGCGCGAAGCCAATGGTATTTATGTTTCAAACTCGAATAAAATGTAAATCCCGATTGGTTTTGCTGATAGGCGTATTTCATCGCATGTGAATACCGATATTTTTCGCTTAAAAAATAAAATGCAGTCAAACCCGCCTCATACTTTCGCATATCGTTGCGATAGCGAGAATCCTCTCGATGTTGCCCCATCGAATTTTTGTAGATATTAGAGTCGGTTACATCAAACCAACCTCGAACATGGCTGATATAGGCATCTATTTCCCAATTTTCAGCACCATAACCGGTCGAAAATCGGTAATAATTGGACAACGGACTGTTTTTATCCAACGTGTTGAACGGCAAGCGGAACGTGTATTGTAGTGTGTACGAAGCATAATCCAAACCTATCGTTTGCGACAATCGGTTGTTCGATAAGAAATCAATCGGATTTACGGCTCCTGCGTTATAAAGCATCACAGAATAATTATAGTTTAGTGAAGTCCATACCGAAAAATCCGTTGATGGCTCAAGTTTTGGTAAAAAACTACGCCATTCGGTTTGCGCAAACAGACCAACATTTAACATAATGCCTAAAAACAAAATGGTATAGCGTAATTTTGTGAACATAAGAAAAAACAAAGATACGAAAAATTTACTAATCCCTTTAGATGAAAGTGCTGCTTATACCTTTTACAAGAATTTGTATCCCAACACAGAACGTAATGAAAGCTACCAATTTGTTGATAACCATATTACCCGAAACACCAAGTCTTTTTGTTAGTTTATCTCCCTGTGAAACAAGAATATATAAAATAACAAGAAGCAGAAAAATAGCAACGATGATACCCGTATAATTGAATACAGATAGCAGTAAATTATCTTTAACAGAAGCGGTAGCCATTAATGTAAAAATAACGGATATAGTACCTGCACCAACAGTTATGGGAAATGCAATAGGATAAAATAATTTTCCTTCAATGTTTTTGATGGATACTTTAATATTTTTGTTGGATTCGCCGGAATCATCAGTCGATTTGGAGTCCGAAAGCAAATCCCATGCGGTTTTACAAATTACAATTCCACCACCAATTTGTATAATGTGTACTGAAATACCGAAAATTAATATAATAAAATGCCCTACCGCCAATGTTCCTAACGAAATCATCAAGCAGTTGATGATAATTTTTTTTACCGCCAATTTTCGTTCTATCGCATTTAAATCTTTTAAAAAACTATTGATAATGAGACCGCTTCCTATCGGATTTATAACAGGAAACAACGCAGCAAGCGCCGTTAAAAACGATAATATGAGTTGATTTACAGACATAATGTAATTTGTTGATTTTAGTTTACAGATTTTCTTGTTAGGTCAAAGATTAGAGTAACTGACAGATTCCTCGCTTCGCTCGGAATGACGAGCGGAGCATACGAAGTATGCGAAGTTGAGGAACCCCGAAGGGCTCGGCGAAGCCAATCTGCTTGCTCTTTTTTACATGTTGTTTTTTATTTCGTAACATCACGGAACAAATGTTCAATATTTTCCACATCTTTTTTCAAGGTGTCCACAACCAAATTTCCTTTGTGGATAATCAAAACGCGATCGCAAAGCGCCTCAACTTCTTGCATGATGTGTGTAGATAATAGTACCGTTTTTTCTTGGCCTAATTCGAGAATGAGTTGGCGAATTTCCAACAACTGATTGGGGTCTAAGCCTGTTGTCGGCTCATCCAAAATCAGCACTTGCGGTTGATGAATGAGAGCCGCCGCCAAGCCCACACGCTGACGATAACCTTTACTTAATTGTCCGATCGTTTTGTGTGCTTCGGACGTTAGTAGCGTTTTTTCGATAATCTCTTCAACGGCTGATTTGATAAGGTTTCCGGAAAGATAAAGCGAAGCCGAAAAGGCTAAGTATTCGCGAACGTACATGTCCAAATACAACGGATTATTTTCAGGTAAATAACCAACGTGTTGGCGAACATTTAGCGGTGCTTTTTCCACCGAAAATTCGTTGACTAACGCAATTCCTTCGTCGGCAGGTAAGTAGGTGGTGAGAATTTTCATTAACGTTGATTTTCCGGCGCCGTTGGGCCCGAGCAAACCTACGATTTGCCCTTTTGGAATTTCAAAAGACACGTCGTTAAGCGCTTTTTGTGCGCCATAAAATTTAGTTAAATGACTTGCAACAATAGACATGTTTCGTTAGATTTTTTTTCGTTTGATCGGCATCGTCATACATCGGCAACCGCCGCCACCTCTCGACAATTCTGCTCCCGGGATCGTCACAACCGCTTTCTTTTCTTTCGACAAATCCACTTCTCCGCTGATAATGTCCGTTGACGTAATGACCTTATATCCCGCATTATTCAACACTTCGAGGGTATGGCGATTGCGTCCGTAAGCAATCACTTTTCCGGGCGCTAAACAGAAAAAATTTGCACCACTATGCCATTGTTCGCGTATCGGAGCAAATTCCTCTTTTGTTCCTCCACAATGTATCGGACGTAAGTCTAATCCCGCGTTTTTCAAGGCCGTCAGGAGATTGGGTTCGTCGTGATATCGAATCGTATGACCATCAACAACTGTGCGCAATGTACGATATTTAGGATCATTCAAAATCAACGGCGCATAAATCATACATTCGTCATAATTCAATAGGGTAAATGCCATATCCAAATGAATAAACGACGCAGGTTCGATCGGTAGTTCAAGCGTAATTAGTTGAAATTTAGGCATTACTTGGCTTTGCGTTTCAATAAAAGCTTGCACGCCGGCCATGTTAGTTCGCGGATGAATACCTAATAAGAATAAATCTTCCCGAACAATGAGCAAGTCTCCTCCTTCAATCGTTGCCGCCTGATTTTGCTTTTTCAAAGAAAATGTTTCCACATTTGAAAAAATCGGATGATGGTTGTAAATCGTGTCCATCACAAGGGTTTCTACCTGACGAACCGGATGACTCATATTGGCAACTAAAATGCGATTGTTCACGGTAACAGACGCATCTCGCGTAAAGAACAGATTGTAAAGCGGTCGGTGTGCAAAACGCTGTTCGGATTTGATTTGCAACTCGGAGTATTGAACGCCTTCAATCACATTTTTAACCAATTGTTCCGCTGTTCGCGATTCCAAATAGTCCTGCATATTGCGAATCGGATCAACTCCACAGATGTGACGAATTATGTCTTGGCGTGCTGCCGGAGTTTTCACAATATCAGACAACAAATCTTTTACGAATAACGTTTTTGCAACTTTTGAAAGAACACCGGATAATTGCGCATGCTCATTTTGAGCGATGTCCATGTTTAGAATATCCGAATACAAGGCTTCGTGTGCATCGCCGGGTGTCATCAATTCAATTTCTTCGCCCGGTGTGTGAATGATAACCGTTTCTAATTCTCCAATTTCCGAACTGACTCGAACGGGGTCTGTGTTTTCCATGGTCTTAATTTTTTACAAAGATACGAAAAAAAAACGAATACTACAAAAGACAGAAAATTCACAAAAATTGGAGGTTTCGAAATTTTTATGTTTTTTTGTCTTTTTTCCCTTCAACAGCGATTCTTATCACTATTGGATTATTCAAGCAGGGTTTTTTTCTGCCTTTTTTATTTCAAATTGTTAATAACTCGGGAAGTGAAAATAGCAAACAAAAGCATTTTGTGTATTTCAATTTTTTTTCGTATCTTTGTAAATTAAATAACAAAAAAATTGTAACACTAATCACAAATTCCGTTTCGACGGAAGGGAACCGCAACGCGAAGCGCAAGCTCAGCGAAGCTAAAACTATCTAAAATTATGAACGAAGAACTAAATCAACAATCTGAAAACACAGAGGTGTCCAACGTTTCACATGAAACTGTTTTACCAAACTTAGCCGAAGTTGAAGCGCAGGAAACTGCAGCTTCAAATAAGGAAATTATTCTTAACGAAACTACAAATCAAAAACATGAAGAATTAAGTGAAAAGCCTGAAAAAACAGATGCATCCAACGTTTCACACGAAACTGTTATGTCGAATTTAGCCGAAGTTGAAGCACAAGAAGCCGCTTCTTCAAACGAGGAGATTATTCTTGACGAAAACACAAATGAAGACCATGCGAGTGAAAAAACCGACGAAAAAGATGGCGAAAACGAAGACGATGCAAAAATAAATGCAGAAAAACGCCGTTTGAGGGAGGAAGAAGAGCGTATCAGACAAGAAAACTTAAAACTCAAACTTGCGGCATTAGAGGATTTACGAAAGTTAATTGATTCGGAAGAAAGTTTGAAAACTACCTACGACGAATTCAAAAAACTTCAAGAAAAATGGCGAGAAATCGGTGCTGTTCCGAAAAATGAAGTTAATAATCTTTGGCAAAATTATCATTTTTTAGTTGAAAAATTCTTTGACAAAGTCAAAATCAACAAGGATTTGCGAGATTTGGATTTGAAGAAAAATTTGGAAGCTAAAATCGAACTTTGCGAAAAAGCGGAAGAATTACTTTTGGAGTCTTCTATCAATAAATCATTTAAATTATTGCAGGACTATCACGATAAGTGGAAAGAAATCGGACCTGTTTCGGCAGATAAAAAAGATGAAATTTGGGAACGTTTTAAAACCGCTTCCGATGCCATAAACCAAAAACGACGCGACCTTTACGAAACTCAACAAGCACAATCCGAGCAAAATTATTTGGCCAAACAAGCCCTTTTCGAACGCGTTCGCGAGTTGCTCGAACGCCCATTGGAAAGCATTAATCAATGGAATAAAGCTAACGATGAAATCAACGAAATTCTCAATCTTTGGAAAAAAATCGGACGTGCCGTTGCCGCAAAAAATGAAGAAATTTGGGGTGAGTTCAAAAAACTTTTGAATACGTTTTTTGAACGTAAACGCTTGTTCTTCTCGCAAGTTAAAGATGTCCAACTTGAAAATCTAAATCGCAAAATCAATCTTTGCATTCAAGCCGAAGCCCTTGCTGCGCAAGAGGATTTCAAAAATGCAACCAAAGAAATCTTGGCGTTACAAAACGAATGGAAAACTATTGGACCTACTGCAAAAAAACACGCTGAAAAAGTTTGGAAACGCTTCCGTACAGCCTGTGATACGTTTTTTGAAAAGAAAAATGCCTTCTTTAGCGAGTCGCGAACCCAAGAAAAGGATAATCTGAAACTCAAAGAAGACTTGATCAACGAAGTAAAATCGGCGAATTTCGAAAATACTGAAAAGGCTCACCAACTGCAAGCTATCAAAGATTTTCAAAAACGTTGGATGAACATCGGATACGTTCCTTTGAAAGAAAAGGATCGGTTGTACAACGAGTTTCGTCAAGCGATTAACACGCTGATGAAGAACTTGAATATTATGCCGGGCGAACTTCGTGCGTCTGAATTCGCAAGGAAATTCGCCAACATCCAGAATCCCGAAGATGCCGATGGGCTATCCAATAAAGAAGTGTTTTCACTTCAAAATAAAATCGCAAAAATGCGCGACGATATTTTGCTTTGGGAAAATAATTTAGGATTTTTCAGTAAATCGAAAAACGCAGATGTACTGAAAAAAGAGGTCGAAGAGAAGATTTTACGTGCAAAACAAGAATTGGCTTTGTTGGAAGCCAAAATGAAAATTATTCGTCAACGATGAGAATTGACATCATCACGTTGTTTCCGGAAATGTTTGCAGGTCCGTTTGAACATTCTATCGTAAAACGTGCGCAAACAAAGGGATTGGTTGAAATCCGCCTACATCAATTACGAGATTTTGCGACCGATAAACACCATCGTGTAGACGATTATCCGTTTGGTGGAGAAGCGGGGATGGTGATGATGATTGAACCTATTGTTAACTGTATCGAGCATTTGACTGAGGAAAGAGCGTATGACGAAATTATATTCACAACACCCGACGGACAACTTTTTGATCAAAAAGAAGCCAACACACTTTCATTGAAACAAAACATCATCATTCTTTGCGGACACTACAAAGGCGTTGATGAGCGCGTGAGAGAGCATTTTATCACGAAAGAATATTCGATTGGTGATTTTGTTTTGTCGGGCGGAGAGATGCCTACCGTATTGATTACTGACGCTATTGCACGCTTAATTCCCGGTGTGATTGGCGATGAAACTTCGGCATTGAACGATTCCTTTCAAAACGATCTGCTCTCCTACCCTGTTTACACGCGTCCTGCAGAGTTTCGGGGTTGGAAAGTGCCTGAAATTTTGCTTTCGGGTCATGATGCAAAAATTCGCGAATGGCAGCAAGAGCAAGCTATTCAGCGTACAACGGAACGACGGCCGGGGTTAATAAGATAGGATGCTCTCTTGAAGCAAGTGGATTCCTCGACTTCGCACACTTCGTGTGCTCGCTCGGAATGACGGTGGTTTTTTTGAGGGGGGGGGGGAGAAAATCAGCGGCGGCTTTGCCGCCGCTGATTTTCTCTTTTTCCACACACGCGATAAGCCGTCATGTCGAGCGGAGCATCGCGTAGTCGAGACATCCCCTTGCTATATCAAAAACTTTTTGTATCTTTGCATAACACTAAAATACACTTAAATGTCAAATCATCAATCGCTTTTTGGAAATACGTTATCAGATTTGCAAACATTTTGCAAGACCCATGGTTTGCCGAGCTTCAACGCAAGGCAAATTTGCGAATGGCTCTACAAAAAGCAAGTTTCGAGCGTGGATGAAATGACTAATCTTTCACTGAAAACTCGTGAATTGCTGAAAGAGCATTACGATATGGGGATTTCCGAACCTGTCAACGTACAAATTTCATCTGACGGAACGAAAAAATATTTGTTTAAAACGCAGAAAAACGGCGCTATTGAAGCCGTTTACATGCCAAGTTCAGAACGACACACGCTTTGCATTTCGTGTCAAATGGGTTGCAAAATGGGCTGTGAATTTTGCGCAACGGGCAAACAGGGCTTTCAGCACAATCTTACAGCGGGTGAAATTTTAAACCAACTGCGTTCCATTCCCGAAAGTACGCTGATGACAAACATTGTGTATATGGGTATGGGCGAGCCTTTCGACAATTTAGATGAAGTTTTGAAAAGCTTGGAAATTTTGACTTCGGATTGGGGATATGCTTGGAGTCCGCGCCGTATCAACGTTTCCACGATTGGCTTAATTCCCGAAATGGAACGATTTATCAACGAATCGGAATGTCATTTGGCGATAAGTTTGCACTCGCCGTTTGATTACGAACGTCAGAAATTTATGCCGATTCAGAATAAATATCCGATTTCAAGTGTCATCAAAGCATTGAAAAAATATGATTGGTCGGGACAACGCCGTTTGTCGTTCGAATATATCATGTTCGATGGGATCAATGATAAACACGCACATTTGGACGAACTCACCAAACTTTTGAAAGGACTTTTTTGCAGAGTGAATTTAATCAAATATCACAGCCATCCAAAATCCGATTTTCAACCTTCATCGGAAGAACGCATGATTGAATTTCGCGATTATCTGAACGAACACGGCATTATCTGTACCATTCGCCAATCGCGTGGCGAGGATATTATGGCTGCATGTGGGTTACTTTCGACTATGGAGAAAAAATAATCGCAAAAAGGTTAAACCACAAAGGACACAAAGAAACACGAAGAATTTTGTCGTCATTTTCAATTCTCAATTCTCAATTTTTTCGTATCTTTGCAAAAAAAATGAAAAATGAAACCGATATTTTACATTTTAACGTTGATTTTTTGTGAGAATAGCTTTTGCTATTCTCAAATTGAAGATGAGCAATATACAATGTCTGTAGTTGAAACTTCTCCTCAATTTCCAGGAGGCGAAAAAGCACGACTAAAATATTTATCTGAAAACTTGAAGTATCCTCAAAGTGCGATTGACAGTGGTATTCAAGGCACTGTACATGTAACATTTGTTATTGAAACAGATGGTGTTGTTTCAGATGTTAGAGTGATTCGCGGTATTCGTGGCTGTGAAGACTGTGATAAAGAAGCCATTCGTTTGGTAGAGGGAATGCCCAGCTGGATACCTGGTGAACAACGCGGAAAACCTGTTCGCGTACAGTTTAATATGCCAATTAGATTTTCGTTAGACAATGTACAAAATAAACAAGAAACACAAAGAGAGTAGCAAACATATCTTTATGAACTTTACAAACTTTCAAACTTTATAAACTAACATGATCGTAGGAATTACAGGCACCATCGGCGCAGGAAAAGGAACTATCGTAGATTATTTGGTTTCGCAAAAAGGGTTTTTGCATTTTTCGGTGCGGGATTTTTTGAGTGAGGAGATTGAACGGCGAGGATTGCCTGTCAATCGCGATACAATGGTGGTTGTGGCAAATGATTTGCGTGCCACACATTCGCCGTCTTATATTACCGATCAATTGTTTGAACGTGCGATGAAATCGGGTAAAAATGTCGTTATTGAAAGCATTCGTGCAGTGGGCGAAATTGACAGTTTGCGAAAACATAAAGATTTTATTTTATTCGCTGTTGATGCGGATATTCGTAAGCGTTATGACCGTATTCTCCTACGCCAATCTGCTACAGACAACATTGATTTCGAAACTTTCGTAGAAAACGAAAAACGCGAAATGACCACCACCAATCCCACTAAACAGAACCTCAGCGAGTGCATAAAAAAAGCCGATTATGTGTTTACCAATGATAAAACCATAATCGACTTGCAGCGCGATGTTGAGCGAGTGCTTAACTCACTTTCATCTCTCTAAAGCCCATTTTTGCGTATTCGCCGGATGTGAGTTTTTCTTTGATTGCGGCAAATGCATCCACCGTATATTTCACATCTTCTAAACTATGCACAGCTGTAGGAATTATACGTAATAGGATAATTCCTTTCGGAACAACCGGATAGGTAACAATCGAACAGAAAATTCCGTAATTTTCACGCAAATCGTAAGTTAATTGTGTGGCTTCGTCCACCGTTCCGTTAAGCATGACTGGCGTTACAGGTGTGTTGGTTACACCCAAATCAAAGCCTTTCGATTTTAATCCGAGTTGCAACGCATTCACATTTTCCCAAAGTTTTTCACGGTATTCCGGATGTTTTCTCATTAAATCCAAACGTTTCAAAAGCCCAATAACCAAAGGTAATGGCAACGATTTTGCATAAATTTGCGAACGCAAGTTATAAGTCAAGTAACGAATAATATCTTTGTCGCCCGCAACAAATCCGCCAATCAGTGCAAACGATTTTGCAAACGTACCAAAATACAAATCAATGTCGTCTTGAACACCTTGGAACTGTCCTGCGCCTGCGCCTGTATCGCCAATGGTTCCAACGCCGTGCGCATCATCCACCAACAAACGGAATTTGTATTTTTTCTTTAATTCCGCAATACCTTTCAAATCGCCTTGATCGCCCACCATTCCAAAAACACCTTCGGTAATCAACAAAATTCCACCACCGGTTTGTTCGACAACTTTTGTGGCGGCTTGCAATTTTTCTTCACAAGATTTCATATCGTTATGCTTAAATGCAAAGCGTTTTCCTACGTGCAAGCGACAGCCGTCCATGATACAAGCGTGAGAATCAGAATCATAAACAATCACATCATGACGATCAACAAGTGCGTCAATCGTCGAAACCATGCCTTGATAGCCAAAATTGAACAAATATGCATCTTCTTTGAACACAAACGCTGCCAATTCGTTTTGCAATTGTTCGTGATACTTGGTATGTCCCGACATCATTCGCGCACCCATTGGATAGCCCAAACCCCATTCTGCAGTGGCTTCCGTATCGGCTTTGCGAACTTCGGGATGGTTGGCCAATCCCAAATAATTGTTCAAACTCCAGCACAAAACTTCTTTGCCTTGGAAAGTCATACGAGCCTGAATTTGTCCCTCAAGTTTCGGGAACATGTAGTAACCATGGGCAAAATCAGCGTATTTGCCTAACGGTCCGAAATTTTCTAAACGTTTTTTGAAAATGTCCATTTGTGATTTTTTTGATTTAATCTGCAAAGATACAAAAAAAATCGTATCTTTGCAATAAAAAAAAGATGAACATTGCAGCATTAGTTTCGGGAGGAGTAGATAGTTCTGTTATTGTGCATCGCTTGAAGGACGCCGGTTTCGAGCCAACGATTTTTTATATTCGGATTGGTATGGAAGACGAGCAGGGTTATATTGACTGCCCGTCGGAAGAAGATATTGAAATTACAACTTACATTGCGAAAAAATACGGCTGCAAATTTGAAGTGGTTTCGTTACATGAAGAATACTGGGAAAACGTTGTAAAATACACAATTGATGCAGTTCGAAGAGGACAAACGCCCAATCCCGATATGATGTGCAACAAGATGATCAAATTCGGGAGTTTTGAAGAAAAATACGGACATCAATTCGATAAAATCGCTACCGGACATTACGCTACAACTACTGAAATTGCTGACGAAATCTATCTTTCCACAGCCAAAGATAAAGTCAAAGACCAAACCTATTTTTTAGGGCAAATCAACACCATGCAAGTTCGAAAATTGATGTTTCCGATTGGCGATTTGCTCAAAAGCGAAGTTCGGGACATTGCACTTAGAGAGCATTTGCCGAGTGCAGAGCGAAAGGACAGTCAAGGTATTTGTTTCTTGGGAAAAATCAATTACAACGATTTTATTCGTCGCTATTTGGGCGAAAAAGAAGGCTTGATTATTGATAACGAAACCGGCGATATCCTCGGCAAACACAAGGGTTTTTGGTTTCATACGATCGGACAACGCAAAGGTTTGGGGTTAAGCGGCGGACCTTGGTTTTGCATCAAAAAAGACATCGAAAACAACGTGATTTATGCCTCTCGTGGCTACGATCCCGAAACACAATACGGAAAGATCGTGCATTTACAAGGTGTAGAGTTCATCACCAAAAATCCTTGGGGCGATTTTTCCGATGAAAAGGATATTACCTTTAAAATTCGCCACACACCTGAGTTTACACAAGGTAGACTTCGCAAAAACGGCGATATTTATACGATTGAGTCCGCCGAAAAGATTCAAGGCATTGCATCCGGACAATTCGGCGTAATTTATGACGAAAATTCGCAGTTGTGTTTGGGTAGCGGCGTAATCCTGTAGGGGCGCGGTCTGCGCGCCCTTATTTTTATCAGGGCAGGCGAACTCCGCCCCTATAATAATTCAATTTTTTTTCGTACCTTTGTACATTATTAACCTAAAAAATAATTATTATGAAACGAAATTTAGCAGAATTTTTAGGCACATTCTGGCTTGTATTCGCAGGTTGTGGAAGTGCATTGTTAGCCGCAGGATTTCCGGGCTTCGGCATCGGATTTCTTGGCGTTGCTTTAGCTTTTGGTTTGGCGGTTTTGACTATGGCTTATGCCGTAGGACACATTTCCGGCGGACATTTTAACCCTGCTGTAACCATTGGTTTATGGGCAGGCGGGCGTTTTGGCGGCAAAGATATTTTGCCTTACATCTGTTCGCAAGTTTTGGGCGCGCTTGCCGCCGCAACAGTTCTTTTCATAATTGTGAAAGGCAACGGCTCTGAGATTGGCAGTTTTGCTGCTAACGGCTATGGCGAGCATTCGCCGGGCGGTTACGGTGTAGTTGCTGCTGTTGTTACGGAGTTTGTGATGACGTTTATGTTTTTAATTGTCATCTTAGGCGTAACGGACAAAGCCGCATCAGTTGGTTTTGCTGGTTTAGCCATTGGTTTGACATTAACACTTATTCACTTGGTGAGTATTCCCGTAACCAATACATCGGTGAACCCTGCAAGAAGTATCAGTCAGGCGGTGTTTGTGGGCGATTGGGCGTTATGTCAATTGTGGCTGTTTATTCTTGTTCCTATTGCCGGTGCGATTTGTGCGGGCTGTGTTTACAGGTATTTGAGGACGCCGGAACTAAAATAAAAAAAGTGAAACATAGCAAGGAGATGTCTCGACTTCGCTTCGCGGAGTTTATCCTGAGCACGGTCGAAGGGCTCGACATGACGGCAGTTTTTATAGAACAAGAAGGAAAAAGGGGCGACAAAGTCGCCCCTTTTTCCTTCTCTCCACCACACGTTCCTCGTCATTCCGAGCGGAGCGTACGAAGTACGCGAAGTCGAGGAATCCCCTTGCTACAAAAATGCTCGCTAAGGAAGGGGTGATTATTTTACCGAAAAGGACACCCTGCGCACGAATTAACACACGCTCTTTCCGAAAGCGTTGCGTCAAAACTATAAACAGAAATCGTTTTTTTATTGGCGATGTAAATATTTTCGCCAAAGGTTTGCATTTTGTAAGCAGCAGTTCCACCGCCAAGCATTTCGGCATCGAACAGAATGGTGCGGAATTTTCCGTCTCTTCCATAACTTGAAATTCGGGGATTTCCTTTTTCGGAGGTGAGGATATTTCCGGTTGCCGTTTGGGCGAGATACACCGGATTGCAACAACCTGCAAATGCTCCGGCTTGTGCACCTGATTTGCCAAATGATGTGATAAATTCGCCTTCGAGTGTATAACTTTCTATTCGATGTCTGCCCGAATTGGCAGTGTAAATCGTGTCGTTTATGTTGATAATATCAAACGTATAACTCGGAATGATAAAACCATTCGGACTTCTGATAAACCGCACTAATCGACCTTCTTTATCGTATTGAACGATGTTTTTGTTTTCCGCATCGGTTACAAAAACGAAGTTTTTTGTTGTTGTGAGTGCGCAATAATCGGAATTGTCGCTACACGCTTGCCATTCGTGTTTTTTTTGTCCATTGAAAGCATACAAAATTATCTCCGTAGGATACAACACATAAATCGCAGAATGGTCAACAGTAATGTCGCGAATGCCTGATTTTACTACAAAATCACGTTGATGGTTGCCCAATAAATCAAAAATAGAAATTTTATCGACTGATGCTATATAAATTTTATGTTCAAAAATATAGAAACTCAAAATGTCGGAATCGACGTCAAAACTATGCGTCATCTTGTAAGGCGAAACAAACGTGTTTTCTACATTTGGCAGACTATTTTTTTCGTTCGATCTCATCGAATGAATGATGTAGTATCCGAAACCCGCGATTAGAGCGAAGATCAGAATGTTTAATGCCATTTTCAAAGGTTTATTCATATCCATCAATTTTTAAACAATAAATCCATTCCGAATCTTTCAGAAGCAAGTAACCATCGGCATAAGCCATCGGCCCCCAACCATCGCGACCATCTAAAATGCGTTGTCTTTTTACTAAGATCATTCCGCGTTGTTGAAGCTGATAAACGAACAATTCGCCATCGTCTTTGAAAGCAAATAAATGGTTACCAATTATGAAATACGGTCCTAATCCGAAACGCTCGTCTGCTGCCGATTCCCAAATGGGCGTGCGCAGATTGGCCGGCGAATAAGCCACTAATTTCCCACGTATTCCACCTCCGTCTTTTGGCGGAACGGTGATTACCATTTGTTCGTACAAAATTGGTGTTTGCTGTTCGCTCGACAAACCTTCGTTAGGTCTGTAACGGTCGATCATTGTTGCAGACCACTTGCCGTTTGTATAGTTTACTTGTATCACTGCGCCACCTGAACCGTAACCCGCTGTCATCAATATTTTGTCTGGCGATAATTGCAAAGGCGAAGGTGCAACCACCGAAGGCGCCCAAGCCACATTCCACAGCAATTTGCCTTTATCGACAGTTTCGGCAGAAACTCCGCAAATGCCACCAATTCCGGCATAAACAAACGTTTTTTTGCCGTGAAGTGTCATCGGCATAATGGAGGAGTGCGACATTTTATAATTCAATATATTCGGTGTTTGCCAAGCAATTTCGCCGGTTTCGATGTTGACTCCAAGCATTAAAACTTCTTTTCCGGCAGGTGCTAAAATCAGTTGGTTGTTTTCTACTCGTGGGCATTGTCCCGAATACCAATGTGGTACTTCGGTTTCGAATTGGTTTTGCATGTCGAGCGTCCACTTCAATTCGCCGGTAATTCGGTCACAACACATCACATGCCCCATTGGGCCTACGGTTATCACATATTTGTCGGTTACAACCGGCGCCGTGCGCGAAAATCCGTGATTGCGTTTCATCGGCACACGATACCATCTGCGCCAAAGTTCAGTACCTGTTTCTAAGGAAAAACAGCGCAACATATCCGAGCTTAATCTCTCGTCATAATCCAAAACATAAACCAAACCGTTGTAAATAACAGGGGCTGCATAGCCTTCGCCGGTTTCCACTTTCCACTGTATGGGGAAATCGGATGAAAAATTAAATGTTGTGGTTGTTCGGGCGATGTTTTTGTAATCGTGCCCTCTGAAGCAAGGCCATTGGCCACGTAGAGACGCACGGCCGTGCGTCTCTACATCGGAAAAACGCATAAAAAATTCCCCAATAACCACCTCATCGGCTTTGCGCGCGCCTCCTTCCGGACGATTATCTGCCCCGGGGTTTTGAATGACAATGTTGCTATCGGGTGTGTAGAAATGCCAAAATACGATTGCACCGGTGAAAATTAGCACAACGAACAGTGTAATGAGTTGGACGATTGTTTTTTTACTCATTTGATCTCATTTCGTATTACTTTCGTTCATAAATGAAATAAGCGTAAGTTAATTGCGTTTTTTCATCAGTCATTCGTTCGCTTTCCTCGATGAGCTTCCATTCGTCGTAGTTGATTTCGGGGAAAAACGTGTCGGCTTCGAAGTCTTTGTAAACTACGGTCAAATATAATTTGTCTGCCAACGGTAAAAATTGTCGATAAATCGAAGCGCCGCCGCATATGAAATTTTCTTGATCTTCATCACACAAATCAACGGCTTCTTGAATGGAATACGCCATTTCGCAACCTTCGATTTTTACGCTCGGATCATCGACGATAACGATATTTCGACGATTTGCAAAGGGGCGAACAGGCAGCGAGTAAAACGTGTTCAAACCCATCAAAACCGTATGATTGAGCGTGATTTTTTTGAAGCGTTTTAAGTCTTCCGACAAATGCCAAAGGAGGTCGTTGTCCTTGCCGATGGCGTTGTTTTGGGCGATGGCGACGATGATGGATATTTGTTTCATAAGTTGATAATTTCGATATTTGCAAACGGGGGCGGGCGAACCCCGCCCGTACATGCCCGTAGGGGCGCGGTTTGCGCGCCCTTGATAATTGATTAAGTTTTGCGTTTTTCCTTTTTCGCAGCAGGGAAAAGAATATTGTTTAGAATTAAGCGATACCCGGGCGAATTGGGATATAAATTCAAATCCGTTGGAGGGTCGCCGACGAAATGCTGATAATCCTCAGGATCGTGTCCGCCGTAGAATGTCCATGTGCCTTTTCCGTATGTGCCGTGAATGTAGCGGGCTTCGTTCAACGCTTTATTTTCGCCCAAAATAATCACATGGGGTTTGAGGTAATTTTTGTTGAATGCCGTGGTTTGTCCCATAAATCCGTGAATGATTTGCACGTGATTTTGCGTGAGCATCGTTGGAACCCAATCCCATTTCGCAGAAAATTCGAACAGTGTGAAAAAATCGTTGTTTCGAGTGAGATTTCGCGGACGCGTATCGGTTACATCAATACTCGAAATTTCGTATTGCGAAGGATTTTTCACAAGCGTAAAATTGCGAAATGCAAAGGTTTTCGAAAAATCCAATTTTTCTTGTGCATTTGGATCCATAGGATCACCATCAAACGGTTCTGCACAAATATCCACACCTTCGGCAGCCAAAGCTACATCAAAACTATCCGGAGCGGAACACATTGCAAACATAAAACCACCGCCTTGAACAAAATCACGAATTTTGTGAACAACCGCTAATTTCAGCTGTGAAACTTTGCTAAATCCGTGTCTTTTTGCGGTTTCATTTTGCAGACGAACATCTTCTTGATACCAAGGCGCATTGCGATAATTTGCCCAAAATTTGCCGAATTGTCCGGTGAAATCCTCGTGGTGCAAATGCAGCCAATCGTACATCGGAAGCACGCCTGCCAAAACTTCATCATCGTAAACCACATCGTACGGAATTTCGGCATAACTCAATACTAAAGTTACAGCATCATTCCAAGGTAGTTTGTTTTTCGGTGAATATACTGCTATTTTCGGTGCTTTGTGAAGTTTCACAACATCCATATTGACATCCGGTTCGCTAATTTCTCGCAAGATTTGTGCTGCTTGAACATCGGCAATCACTTGAAACGAAACCCCTCGAAGCTGGCATTCCCGTTCAATTCTCGGCGAATGTTGCATCATGAAACTTCCACCTCGATAATTCAACAACCAATCCACTTCTACATCTTGCGAAAGCACCCAATACGCAATTCCATATGCTTTCAGATGATTTCGCTGCGTTTCATCCATCGGAATTAAAATCATCGCAGCTTGCAAACGGCAAGCCATCAGCAGAAATGCAAATAAAATGTATGTGATTTTTTTAGCCATCATCTTACAAAGATACGAAAAAAAAATGAGAATTGAAAATTAAGAATGGATTTTTGCGATTTTTTTGTGCTTGTTAATAACTCTGTTCAAAACTTCCACAAAAAAAATATACGAAAACAGTTTTTGAGCGTTATAATAGGTGTAAGAAATTTTATTAATTATTAAACCCTAAAATGCTATGAAAAACTTAATCAACAACTCTATGAATTTAGACACAAAAGAGGCGAAAAAACAACGTAAACAATTTATCAAGGATTTTTATCGCCTATGGGAAATTATAAATCCATCAAAAAAAGTATTCAATAAATCGTTGAATGATTTTATCAATGTTAGACATATCTCTGTTCACGAAACGTCAGGACACGCATCAAGTCGATATATTTCGACATTGGCAATTATGTTTCTTTCTGAAATTTTAGAAAATGCTGTGCAAAAAGGTGTACCTAAAAAACCTAACCTTGTAAAGAAAAATCAAAAAGAATTTGAAAAAATCATTATAATGGAATACTGCAAAAAAGAATTTGGAACAATAAAGCTTATTGTTGGTATAAAAAAAGGAAAAAAGGAAAAAATACAATACTGCGTAACCGCAATAAAAAACGACCAATAAAATTCGAGCTATTTCAATCCCTCTTAAAATTATTGGTCGTAAATCTGTACTGCAAAGTTACAACATTTTTTTGAAAAAACCAAATTATTTTTTTGTTTCTTTACAAAAAATTAAAACCTGTCGTGCTGCCGCCCCACGCGAATAAGCGTTCCACACTTTCCGAATGTTTTGATACCGGATGCACCAATGTAAGTTCCTGCCGAGCGCAAACCACCCAACAAATCATCAATCACATCCCGAACTGCACCTTTGTAGAGGATTTCCTCTTTTCGTCCTTCGCTGGTACGATAAGTTTTCATGCCCGACATAAACTTTTCTTGCGCATAGTCCGACGACATTCCGAAGAATAATTTGTATTGTTTTTCTTCGATGATTTGCTGATTATTTTCGTCCAATTCGTTGGTTAGAAAACGACGTGTGATGAGTTCGCCTTCCTGCTCGTCTGTTCCTGCGAACATGCCGCCAATCATGATCATATCCGCATTTGCGATGAATGCTTTGGCTGCATCTCCGGGCGAACGAACGCCGCCATCCAAAATAATTCCACCATTCAATCCGTGCGCGGCATCGGCACATTCCAACGAAGCCGAAATCTGCGGATAACCTACGCCTGCTTTCAATCGCGTGGTACATTGACTTCCCGGACCAATTCCGATTTTTACATAATCTGCACCGGCGATAATCAATTCCTGCACCATTTCAGGCGTTGCAACGTTTCCGGCAATCATCACGATATTCGGATTTTCTTCGCGAATTTTGCGAATAAACGAGGCAAATCGCTGTGTATAGCCATTTGCAATATCTATACACAAAAACAAATCGTCAGGATTATCAATCTTTTTTGCATCAACTAATGCATGGCGAATGTCTTTGAAATTCTCATATTCTTCATCTGACATTCCTATCGTGAACATTGATGCAGAAATCGCATTTTTAGAGGCATTCAGCCAATTTTCTTTCGTGTGAAATTTGTGAATGGCTACCAACATGTTGTATTCGCTAAACACGTCGGCCATACGAAATGTACCCGTTGCCATATTTGCGCAAACAATCGGCACACACGTGAATTCGCGTTGAGCCCATTTGGTTTTGAACTTGCGTTCCAAAATCATTTGCCTACGGCTTTCGAGTGTAGAGCGTTTGGGGCGAATTAATACATCGTTGAAGTCTAATTTTTGGTCGGATTCTAAAAGCATATTTTTTGTTTTGGTTGGGCGAACGCATAGATTCGCCCTTACATTATTTTATTTATTTTTCCAGCGGGGTAGGCGTTTCATACCGCCTTGCGGATCTTTGCTCATCGGCATTCCGCAGCTTTCACAACGTGTGCTCATAGTTTTGATTTTTTAGGGTTTAATGGTTTGCAAAGATACAAAAAAATTGAAAATTGAGAGTTGAAAATTGAGAATTATTTTTCATTCTCTACTCTTCATTTTCAATTCTCAATTAAAATTCGTATCTTTGTAGGCCGAATTTATTGTGAACACCCATAAAAACGAGCAAAATCAATGAGTATTATCCGTTTCGATGAGCAACTTACCATAGCGATAAATTCGCTACATTCGCCGTTTTTCGACGTGTTGATGTTCAACATCAGCAAAACTTTTATTTGGGTGCCGTTTTACGCGTTATTAATTTTTTTGTTGTTCCGACAATATGGTAAGCACACGTGGTTGAAACTTTTGTTTATCGTGGTGTTGATTTTTTTGGCAGACCAAACTTCCGTACATGTATTCAAAAATGTGTTCATGCGATTACGACCGTGTCATAATCCCGAAATGCTTGCGCAAGGTTTGCATTTGGTGAATGGAAAATGTGGCGGGACGTACGGATTTATTTCGTCGCATGCAACCAATACATTTGCTTTAACCACATTTTTGTTTTTTGAAATGCGACAAAAATATTCGTGGATCGGTTGGTTGTTTTTATGGGCAGGAATTATCGCGTATAGCCGAGTTTATTTGGGTGTTCATTATCTCGGTGATGTGGTTTTTGGGGCTTTGTGGGGAATGGGGATTGGATATTTGGTGTTTCGGATAGAGAGTTTGGTTTCTCGCAAGGTTTCGTAATGAATTACCTACATGCAATAGGGTATGCTTGAGATGTTCCCACATTAGAAAGTACGTTCTGATTTTTTCCATCCAAGGTCATAATCTGTATACCAATCACATTCGAACTAAACAAAATATATTTACCGTCTGGCGTTATTTCAGGTGAATTATCATTATATTCTGCTTTTGTTAAGCGCGTTTGTGCACTCCCATCGGCATTCATGATAAATATCTCCGATTTTTCATTTTCGTGAGACACATACACTATTTTCTTTCCATCCGGTGTCCATTGAGGGCTGCCGTTTCCATCTGGTGGCCATCCCGGCCATATTCGAGGAGATACGGTAAATGTCAATTGTTTCTGATTCCTTCCATCTGCGTTTGCCACGAATATCTGTGAACTTCTTTCTTCTCCCGAAGCTGAATATGCAATCTTGTCTCCTTGAGGAGACCATTTCGGAGAGGCTGCATTACGAATAATTAGTCGGTTATTAGCTCCATTAACATTCATTCTGTAAATATGGTGATCGTTTCCAGCTGAAGAGCAATAAGCAATCCACCTGCCGTCAGGCGAAAATTTCGGACTGCATATATCCCCTTCTGTTTGCAAAATTTTATGTGTTTTATTCGAAATATTATAAAGAATCAAATCATTTTCTCTCCCTGGGCTGTAATATGTATATTTAACATAAATAATTTGTTTGTCATCTGGTGACCAATCAAAGTTTCCGAAACCTCCCTTTTCTGTTTTGTCAATCCTGTCAATTAAAGTAAGTCCAGTTCCGTCGGTATTAATAATATACAATTCATATTCAGAGCTAGATCCAAAAGAATTATCCGGATTTGTCCAAGATTCGAATTTTACAGCGGTAAACAACAATTGTGTTCCAGAATTAGAACGAACCGGTTTCTGACAAGCAACCGTTTTATCAACTATTTTTTGCATTCCATTTCCCGATTTATCCATAACACACAAACTCCAGTCTGAACTGTTATGCGTAATCCTTGCAATAAACGCTACAGATGAATAGTCAAATAATGGAGTAATAGGCTCAATACGGAAACCATCATTTTTATCACAGGAAAAAAAAACCGTTAGAACCAGCAAAATCACTGTGATTTTTAAAATCTTTTTCATAGTGCTTAATTTTAAGTTGTTGTTGTTTTTGCAAAGATACAAAAAATTGTTAATAACTCGACAATTTATTAACAATTTGACACTTTTTCCATAAAAAATATACGAAAATTGAAAGTTGAGCGTTATATAGGTTAGAAATCTAAAAAACAAAAATCATGAAAACAACCGAAACACGAAATGCGAGTTCAGCGAAGCTAAAACAAATGCTCCAAGGGACAACAGCCATTTACACACTCAAGCACAATTTCAAAAACATTAAAGAGGCAAGAAAATGGGCAAAGAAAAACATTGTCGGCATCTACAAAAACGATATAACCGATGAGGATATTCGTGTATCAAGCAAAGCTATTGATAAATATTTAAGCGAAAGTGCAATTAAAAAAAGTGTGAGTCAATGTGCGCATCTGTCAGCATTAATAAAAATTCCCGAACTTATAAAGACTGCTATTCTAAAAGATATACACGATGATACCAATCAAGATAAAAATATTAAAGAAATTCAGCGTTTATATGGAGCGATAATTTATGAAGGAAATATTTACCCTGTAAAAATTACAATTAAAGTTTCGCAAATAGAGGGAAGTAAAGCCTATTCTTATGAAGTGATGAAAATAGAAAACCCGAATGGTTCTTGCAATCATTCGGGTTAATACAGTTGGGACTCTTGAAGACCGCATACCAACAACGGCTGACTTTCTTCCCCGAACAACTGAAATTTCCCCACAAAGGTACAATAAATATTTGAGAAAATCAAATTATTTTTGGTTAAATATCATTTTTTTTCGTAAATTTGCAAAAAAATGTCAATAAGTATCAATATCATTATGAAATTCCCCTTAAAAATCCTTACCCCAATTTGCATTTTAATTACCATATTCGTCGGCAGCAGTCTATGTATTTCCTGCACCGAAAAAAAGGCTAAAGAATCCACTGAAACCGTAGTTTTAACAACAGAACGAACAGTTACAAATACATCTATCACCGAAAAAACAAGAGCCATGAAAGTCCTACTCATCAACGGCAGTCCGAATGAATTCGGAAGCACATTCACAGCATTAAGCGAAGTGGCCAAAACTTTGAACCAAGAAGGTATTGAAACCGAAATCATTCACATCGGCAAACACGCCATGCAGGGTTGTACGGCTTGCCGCAAGTGCAGAGGCGAATCCGACAAGTGTATTTTTGACGACCTGGTTAATGAAGTAGCTGAAAAAGCCAAAGAAGCTGATGGTTTTGTTTTTGGATCTCCGGTGTATTACGCGTCTGCAAACGGCTCGATGAGTGCGTTTTTGGATCGTTTGTTTTATTCACAAAGCAAGTATTTTGCGCACAAACCCGGTGCTGCTGTGGTTGCTGCACGTCGTGCAGGGACAACAGCAAGTTTAGACCAATTAAACAAGTATTTTACGATTAACCAAATGCCTGTTGTGTCTTCACAATATTGGAATATGGTTTACGGCAATAATGCTGAAGAAGTGAAAAAAGACCTTGAAGGTATGCAAATCATGCGTACATTGGGCAGAAACATGGCGTGGCTGCTGAAATCCATCGAAGCCGGAAAACAAGCCGGACTTGAACTACCCGAACGCGAACAGCGAGTTTCTACTAATTTTATTCGATAAAAATGAAACCACATCCAACATTACATATCCTTATTGTTGATCATTCCGAAAACGAATTATCCGAAATAAAATCATCTATTGTAAAACATTCGGCGTTAAAAGAAGGTGATCTTTCTGTAGCAAAAAGTCCGGAAGAAGCCCAACAACACTATATAAACAATCTTGATATAAATGCTGTTTTTTTGGATTGGGAACTTGATAATTCCTCAGAATTATTGAAATGGATGAAGCAATTTCGACCGCATATTCCGGTGTACATTTTGGCCGGTACTGAAGATGGTACAGACATTGCCAATCAAATCGGAGATTTATACGATGATTATTTTACAAAAAACGAGCTGAAAGTAGAGCCGCAAGATATTTTAGGTCGAATCCTACATGATTTCGACATCAGACGAGCAACTCCATTTTGGAGTGCTTTTGAAAACTATGTCGATGATTTTTCAGATAGTTGGCATACGCCGGGGCATTCTCGCGGCGCAAGTTTCCGAAATTCCGAATACCTTAAAGCGTTTTACGACTATTGGGGAGAAAAAACGTTTGCATCGGATTTATCGGTTTCTGTTGAATATCTCGGCTCCTTATTGGATACATCGGGATTTGTTAGAGATGCAGAAAAAAAAGCCGCAAAAACATTTGGTACCAAACATACGTTTTTTTCAACCAACGGCTCTTCAACGTCCAATAAAATTATGCTTCAAAGCATTATAAAGCCCGGAGATAAACTTATTGTGGATCGAAATTGTCATAAATCCATACATTACGGCTGTATTCAAGCCGGCGCTAATGTGGCCTATTTGAAAAGCGAATACAGTTCCGAATTGGGCATATTTGCACCTCCGGCTTTGCAAGAAATCGAAAAACAATTACAAGACCATCCGGATGCAAAAGTTATCGTGATCACAGGATGTACGTATGATGGATTGCTTATTGATGTTAGATCCGTCATCGCTTTAGCCCATAAATACAGCAAACCCGATCACCGAATAAACGTATTTATTGATGAAGCCTGGTTTGCCTATTCCGGTTTTCATCCGGCTTATGAATACCATTCCGCAATTCGTTCGAAAGCAGATTACGTTACACATAGCGCGCACAAGGTGCTTTCCGCATTCAGTCAATCCTCTTATTTACATATTAATGATCCGGATTTTGACGAGGATTTTTTCAGAGAAATATTTAATATTTACACCAGCACTTCGCCGCAATATCAGATGCTGGCTTCGCTTGATGTAGCGAGCATGCAAATGGAAATGGAAGGCTATAAATTGGTGCAAATTGCACGACAAAAAGCACAAAAATTTATCAACGATGTTAACACCAATTTGAAGACGATAAAGGTCTTAAATCGTGATGATTTCGCAACCTTTTTTCCATCTCTAAAAACTGACCGTGTTGACCATGATATTTTGAAGGTAACCTTAGATATCAGAGGGCTAAACAAACCCATACGTGAAATACATGAATTTTTGAGAGAAGAAGGTAAATTGGAAGTTGAAAAATATACACATTCGACGATTACCGTGCTGTTCACTATTGGCGTGGAACAAGACAAAGTCAATCGATTGTACAGCGCTTTAATTAAATTGGAAAAACGTAATGAAGACAGTAATCATAAATATGAAGGAAATTCGGGTGTGCCCGGTGTTCCGGAAGAGATTGAATTGGATTCCGAATTTTCACCATACAGTGCATTTTATTGTAAAGATTCTGTGAGTCGTAGTTTAGATGAATTAAAACAAGGCTTAACCAACAAAAAATATATCGCTTCAAGGCTTGTAACCCCCTACCCTCCGGGAATTCCGGTATTAGTGCCCAGTCAAATCCTAACGAAAGAACATATTGACTATTTGGAAGATTTGATCAAACAAGGTGTGGAAATACACGGGTGTCGTGACACTAGAATCTATGTTATAGAACAACGAATAATATGAAACAACTTAAACGACCCTGCATTTTTAGTGCATAGTTTAAGTATTGGTTCAAGATTAGAATAGCCGGCAGATGTCTCGCAATGCTTGACATGACAAGTAATGATCTTAGAAGGGAGGATGAAAGCAGCGGTGGCTACGCCACCGCTGCTTTCATCTTATCCCCCACATATAATAAACCGTCATTCCGAGCGAAGCATACGAAGTATGCGAAGTCGAGGAATCTCCAAGCTACAAAGGCGTTAGTTGTGTAACAGCGACTA
>Ga0131853_10000095_pt1 | contig 131325 bp, 104 predicted proteins | sample TergutLab28metaG_FD_92764 | JGI IMG/M metagenome (GOLD analysis project Ga0131853, IMG submission 92764) | Labiotermes labralis P1 segment gut microbial communities from Petit-Saut dam, French Guiana - Lab288 P1 (version 2) (version 2) | ecosystem: Host-associated > Arthropoda: Insects >...
ACACATATGATACGGCCACGAAGGTAGTCAGCTTTAAGTGGGTACCGACTACGGAGGGTCAGCTTCAAGTAACAATCGGGACTACCAACTTCAGAGTAGTTCTTGAACCCCCGCAATAAAGACTAAGCCCATACAATTGGGTAATTCAGTTGTTTAATTAATAAATGGCCCCGGCTTGCACCGGCCGGGGCCATTTTTTGTCAGGGCGGATTTTAGGGAGGCATATTGTGCAATTTATAGATCTTAAAGCCCAATACACGGCTCTCAAGACCGAAATCGATGCCGCTATTGAAAGAGCCGTTTCAGAAGGGCAGTTTATTATGGGGAGTCAGGTTGAGGAGCTGGAAAATGAGATATCCGAATATCTCGGGGTAAAGCATGTCGTTACCTGCGCTAACGGTACGGACGCGCTGCAGATGCTGTATATGGCGTACGGTGTGGGTGTGGGAGACGCTGTATTTTGCCCGGATATTACATTTGTCGCTACCGTAGAACCCGCCGTAATGCTGGGCGCGACGCCCGTGTTCTGTGATATTTCGCCTGAGAGCTTTAATATTTGCGTAGAGAGCCTGAAAAGGCAGATTGAAGCTGTTATAGCCGAAGGCAAGCTCAAGCCCAAGGCGGTAGTGCCTGTAGATTTTCTTGGCAACCCCGCTGACTATGCTGAGCTTGAAAAAGTTACCAAACATTACGGGTTACTGCTTATAGAGGACGCGGCTCAAAGTTTTGGCAGCGAACAAGGAGGCGTAAAATGCGGCGCTTTCGGAAATGCGGCCATTGCGAGCTTCTTCCCCGCAAAGCCCCTTGGCTGTTATGGCGACGGCGGCGCCGTAATGACAAACAACGGCGAACTGGCTGATTTATGCCGTTCAATACGCGTACACGGCAAAGGCCGGAGCAAGTATGAAAACGTGCGTATTGGCATGAATTCACGGCTTGATACAATACAAGCCGCGGTGCTCTTAGTAAAGCTTGACGCGTTAAAGAAATATGAGATGGCGGCGAGACAAGATATAGCTATGCGTTATGACGCGGCTTTTTCCGGCAAACTGCAACTTCAAAAAATTGCGCCTGACAGCCTGAGCGCCTATGCGCAATATGTAGTTTTAGCGGAAAGCACGGCACGGCGCGATGCTGTAATTAGAGGTTTAGAGGAGAGAAATATACCTGCAATGGTGTATTATCCGTTGCCGCAGCATAAGCTGGATTTGTTCAAAGATGTGAATAGCTACAGCGAAACATTTCCGGTTTCAAGCGACTATTGCGCGCGTACGTTCTCGCTGCCAATGCATCCGTATTTGAAACGGGAGGAACAGGAAATGATTATTAAAACAGTACTTGAGGCTCATGTAAGCAGTTAATCGGCTATATTATTTTCCCATTTTTTCAAAAAAGCGATTTTTTCTTCGGTGGTGTAAAAGTGATCCATTCGAGGGTTATTATCGTAATAGAGGGAGACCAACTCTTTGGGAATTTTTATCTTTTCCCTTGTTTCTTTGTATAAAGCGGAAATAGCTTTGCTGCTTGCCTCATTCGCATTTACAAGCTTAAAATCCGGAGCGTCTACAAATTCACCAATCACAGACTCTAAGCCATTCATTTTCTCAAGCTTTATCGTCAGCACCTCAATATTAGCCTGCCTGATGATTGAAAAGCCTTTGTCCCTGTCGAACGGATGGGCAAATATGTCTATATCAAACGCGGCTTTCAGTTCCGCGTCGAACCAGTTAAAATAACCGAGATTATTATCTTCCTGCTCATAATAGTATGTCAAGCCATCAGAGATATTTTTATATTTTACCATCCATTCAGCACATGATTCAGCGAGCGATTTTCCGGGCTGCATTAAATAGTTCAAATAAACATATTTACCAGCAGTTCCAAGATAGTCAAAAAATACAGAGTAACTTCTGCTTAAAGGCTCTCTTACAAGGGTTATTATCTTCAGGGGATGTAATTTTTTTAACGCGTTTCGTAGGGCTATTGAATATTCGCGTATTTCCGGCTCAAACATATCATAGACCAAATAATGTACATTATTGCTTTGAATGCCAACTATTGGAAGACTTGCTTTTATAGTTGTGCTGCCAACTTTGGCGGGCTGATATACCAATACACTCCTGGCGGCGTCTGTACTGCAATTTAAAAGGCTTTCAAGAAACCACTCCCGCCGCAAAGAAATAACCTGAAGTTTATGCAGCTTTTCTGCCTGTTCCCGTAATTTATCAGTTTTCGGCTGATCAGTGTTTTTATTAATCGCAACTTCAAGCCCGGCTACGGTAAACACATTGTTGGTTTCCAGCTCCAAAGCCATGATATTATTAACTATTTGTTCGACAACCATGGGATTATACGGCGTAACAATTATCGCGACTTTTTCTTTTTTGGCAAAATCCTTTAGTTCTTCGGGGGAAATTATCTTTATTCCATCAACTGTCTTACCCCATTTACTGCTGCTGCCGTCACAAAAATATGTTGCGGTTATGCCGGCTCTGTTTTTAAGGCGCAAATATGCCTTGCACCCTTGAACTCCCGCACCGTAAAGGACAATCCTACCTTCGATTAAAATGCTGTAATCTTCTATAAGTTTTATGTCATTGGAAATAAGCTGGTTAGACATAATACGCTCTCCCGTTACCTATTATTTTATTTGTTTAGTTCTTTTAAATTCCGTATAAATTTTGAATGCTCTATAGCGAAATTTCCGGTTACGCTCTCGTTGTCTGAAACATTTTTAGTCACTACCGATCCAAGGTTTACACGGGCATTATCCCCTACCGTAATGCCATTGATGATCTTAGCCCCCATACCGACCCATACATCATTGTGCAAAGCGGTTCGCCCTCCTATACACGAAAGCGCAACAATCAGCGTTCGCTTTTTTATTTTTACGGCATGGGCGATATGAACAAGATTATCCACTTTGGTATAATCGCCAATAACGGTGTTATCCCACGGATAGACGGCTTTATCAATTGCGGACAGTTGTTGAATTTCAACATGGCTGCCAAGGATAATGCCTCCTAAATGTTTGACCGATAATATTTCGTCACCATTGCGCTTAAACTCAAATCCCTCGCCGCCAATAACGCTTCCTGCCCGGATTATGCAATTGTTGCCGATGACCGTGTTTTCTTTTATCGAAACAAACTCTTCGATTACAACATTATCGCCGATTTGAACATTTGTTTCCGCGATATATGCCATTTTACTAATATGGCAATTGCTTCCTGTTATGGTTGTAACGGGTTTGCGGCGATAGCTTTCGTTATCGGACAGAAAATTATGGATTTTAAAAAAAAGCAACCGCGGCTCCGCGCACACGCATACACTGTTGCCAACAAGCAAGGGCGCGATTTCAGGGGTTGTTAAAACAACGCTGTTTTGAGATACGGAAGAAACGTATTTAGGGCTGTCGATAAAAGCTAATATACGGCACCCCCTATCGGTTCCCGCAAGGGCCAAAGTTTCAAAACTCATATCACCATTTAACTCGCCGTCCTCATTCATTTTTATAAGTATTTCACTTAACAGCACGGCGCAATAACCCCCTGTCAAAACTCATCTAACATATTTAGGCTTGAAAATGGCTCAAGCGGAAATTTTACCGCTTTCCCCTCTCTCTGGCTTTTGTAGATTGCAAGAACTAATTCCACAGCCCGCTTTCCGGCATATGCATCAACATACGGCGGCCTGTTGTTATTAATAGCGTCAATCATATCCGCAAAAAGGATTGGATGCCCGTTTCCGTAGACGTTGATTGTTTCTTCCATAAAACCCTTATTTGCCCTGTCTGATTCAATTTCGTCCGTAAATTCCCATACGTCAATGCTGTTGCATGATATTCCGCCGAGCTTTACCGTGCCGTTCTTACCAAAGAGATACAAAGTTTCTTCCAAATTATTGGGATACACGTTAGTTGTTCCTTCAACAGTCGCGATAGCGCCATTTTTGAATTTTATCACCGCGAGCCCGACATCTTCAACTTCAAGATAATCGTGAAACTGCCTTCGCGTTTGCCCGTATACTTCCTCGATTTCATCTCCGCACATCCACCTCAGCAAATCAATACCGTGTATACATTGATTCATCAGTGCGCCGCCGTCGTTTTTCCATGTTCCGCGCCATTTTGCCTGAGCGTAATAGTCCCTGTTCCTATTCCAGCGGATATGAACAGAACCGTGAGAAAGCTTTCCAAAACGACCTCCTTCAAGAGATTTCCTCATCTCTTGCACCGCGATATTAAACCGGTTTTGATGACAGACAGAAACCTTAACTTTCTTTTCTTCCGATAGTTTTATTATATTGTCCGCATCGCCGGTGCTCATTGCCATAGGCTTCTCGATTATTACATGAATATTGTTCTCAATGCAATAAAGCGCGATCTCAGCGTGCCTGCCGCTTTCTGTAGCTATACTTACAAGTTCCGGCTTCTGTTCTCTTATAAGAAGCTTATAGTCGGTATAACATTTAATATTTGTATATTGCAAGCCGTGCTTTGCAAGGAGATTTCCCATGTTTTCGGGTACAATATCACATACCGCAACAACATTCAAACCGTTTTTTAACGCAGCCGCTAAATGGTTTGTTGAAATTCTTCCACACCCTATAAGCGCATAAGTCATAATGCAACGACATCCTTGATTAGTATTTATATTTATGGACTCGCCGTATATCTGTTTCCCCAACAAACTCCCCAAGATCCCTTATATTTTCGCGCATTTGAATATAACGCTCATAGCTTGCGGAGATAATAAAATTTTTGCAAATTCCCGAAGGACTTGTGTCTTCTTCATTATACCAAAACGGATGGGTTAGGATGTGCAGCCTTTTATATCGGGCGCTCTTGATAATATCAATGACAGGCTCGCGCCAATGGCGGCGGCTGTCGGAAATATATTTAAATTCTTCAAAGAAAATCTTGGCATATGAATTTACAGCATCATTAAATCTATAGTCCGCGGCCAATGTTACCTTTGAAGGTCTGTGCATAGATACAGATGTTATGGGCATATCCAAAACAGCTGATAAAATAGCAATCTCTTTTTCAACTGCCCGCGTCAAAATGGACGCATCATACTTAGTTTCATCAAAATGCAGGCCTACACTATGGCCTAAACTGACAATTCTGTTTATTATTTTTATACTTTTAGCGGATGCCGCATTATAAATATCTGTTGATAACAGCACGAAATATGTTGAGCTAACACCAAGTTTATTTTCTAGTTCCGCAAAATAAAGAGCTTTTTCCAGACTCATATCGATATCATGGCGGAGGATTGCGCATTTATCATGGCGGCTGTAGTTGCAATAGTTGCATATTGTATAGCCGTTTTCGCAAAGGAGCTTTATCATGTCTTCATACGCAGCATAAGTGAAGTCCATAGCATCCCCCTACAGCAATTCGATATTTTCTTTTGAATTTAATTTTGCTGTCGCATTCTTTGTATCAAAGACAATCTTTGAATTTTGGGCGATAAATTCATAATCAACGTTTGTATGCGCCGCGGTGATTACCGCTATGTCAAAGCCCGCGGCAGCTTCTTTGCTAAGCTGCCTGATACCGCGGTATATTTTGCCGTTAGCATTAAATTCGCTTATATAAGGGTCATAGTAACTTACGTCGGCACATCGTTTTTCCAAATGACCGATAACCTTTATCGCGGGGCTTTCCCTATAGTCATCGATATCTTGCTTGTAAGCGACACCCAAAATAAGAACCCTCGAACCATTAAGCGGTTTTTTGTCCTTGTTTAGAAGGGCTGCGATACGTTCCACTATATATTCCGGCATTCTATCGTTAATCATCATTGAACTTTCAATCATTGAAGTGTGAAAATTATACTCTCTTGCTTTCCACGATAAATAATACGGGTCAAGCGGAATGCAATGCCCGCCTGGACCTGCTCCGGGGTAAAATGCCTGGAATCCATACGGTTTTGTCTTGGCCGACTCAATGACTTCCCAGATATTAATGTTCATTTTATGGCAAAGCATGGCAAGTTCGTTTATCAGGCCGATATTCACGTTTCTGTACGTATTTTCAAGTATTTTTCCCATCTCAGCTATAGACGGGGAGGAAACGACATGGATATCGCCGTCAAGCACTATCCTGTACATTTCGGAAATTACTTCAGCCGCGTCTTTTCCTATTGCTCCCACAACTTTCGGCGTGTTTTTTGTTTTATAAACCAAATTACCCGGGTCAACCCTTTCGGGTGAGAACCCAAGATAGAAATCTTTGCCGCAAACAAGCCCGGAACCCTGTTCCAAAATAGGCTTTATAACCTCTTCTGTAGTGCCGGGATATGTTGTTGACTCCAAAACGACCATTGTTTCTTTTTTCAAAAACTTAGCGATATCTTTTGTTGAATTTACAACATATTCAAGATTCGGCTGCTGGTGAATGTCCAGCGGCGTGGGCACGCATATAGCTATGAAATCGGCTTGGGAAATTTCATCGAAGTCCGCTACCGCCATAAGCATCTTTTCATCGACGAGACGCTTTAAATCGGCGTCAACGACATCGCCTATATAATTGATGCCGGCATTTACCATATCTACTTTTTTTGTTTGAATATCAAAGCCGATTGTTTTATATCCTGCCTTTGCTTTTTCCACGGCAAGCGGCAAGCCGACGTAACCCAATCCCACCACGCCGACGGTTATTGTTTTATCCCCGATTTTTTGAAGAAGCTTTTCTTTCAAGAAAATCACCCCTATGTTATTTATAAGTTTTCCAACAGCTTAATATATTCTTTTACAATATTATCATAACTGAAGCGTTTTAAGACATTATAATCTGGATTATGCAATGTTTTGCTGCCCGATTTAAAAGTGTTATACTGAGATAAAATATAATTTTTAAGCTTTGGATAATCTTCCTTATCCGCGCTTTCATAATAAACGCAGCCTAATTTTGCTTCTTCGCATATTATACCCAATTCTTGCCTGCCTTTTTCAATATCGCCGTTGATTACCGTAACAACGGGCTTGTCGGCCGACATATATTCAAGAGCCTTCCCTGTAATGTTACCAACATTATCGTCTTTATAGTCCCAGGCCGATAACAGCAATATATCGCTCGACGATTGTAAGTCCAAAGCCTCTATTCTTTCAACATTACCAAAATATTTGCATAAATAGCCCATACCATACTTATCTGCCTGTATAAAGAAAAATTCAGAGGCACTTTTGGATCCCGCATATCGTATCTCAATATCCTCCGAGGCGATGAGATTTTCATTAATTAATTCCGAAATCGCCCTAGAAATTACTGAAATGTCCCGCACACCTCCGTACATTGAGCCGGTATAGCAAAATGTCATTTTATTCTCTGACTTATATTTCCCTAAGCAGAATTTTCTATCGTTACGATCGTAACCATTGGTAACGCAAACTGCTTTTTTTCTATAAGGCATTGGTATATTCGTTTTCATTTGATTGCTTAACGCAACTATTAAATTGCTGTTTTTCCATGATGCTTTTTCTATATATTCAGCATAAGGCCTATAATATATCGGCGTGGACACACTCTTAAATACAGGATCCCTGAATTCTGTGATAAGCTTTGTTTTGGGATGGTGTTTTTTGTAATAAAGGCCTGCGTAAAGCCCGAAATACTCTCCGTAGCTGGCAATGCAGTAGTCGTAATCGCAAGATGATCTTAAAAAACCCTTAACGGAGTGAAACAACCCCTTGTTTTTTGATATAGTCACGCTATAGTCAAGCGCGGCAATAATGGGGTAAGTTTCCTGGAAAGTATAAAACCTCTTTACCCCTGTCCTGGCATCGTAATGGATTCGGTCTTCAATATTATTATAACGGGGTTCTCTTACGGGCCTAATAAGCGAAGAATAAATATCACCGGCTTTCTTTCGCGCATAACTGGGATAAGCGAAATATACCTTAATACTTTTAACATCGTCGGACAAAATCCTATCTTCCAAATCCTCCGGTTTACACTCCGTAAGCACGTCAACACAATAGCCGTACTCACTAAAATATTTTGCTAGTTTTGTTATCCTCACTGCCGCGATAGTGTTATCCGGGGCAAAATGGTTACATATCAGCAATATTTTTTTCGGATTATTTTTCATTAATATCCTTCCATCAGCCTTGTGTCGTATTGCAAGCTCCAACCGCGCTTGAAACTCCTTCAAACGCAGATAAGTGTATATGCGGTTTGCGTTTATTCTCCGGCGGCAGCTTCATATAATCGCCATAGAGCAATGTAAGGTATCTGTCGTAGTCCGCTACCGATTTAAATTTGATTTCCTCAAATTCCAATTCCGTAAAACTGTCCATAAGTTCAGCCGGAATACCATAGCCATTGACTTTGGGGTTAGGATATGTCATAGCGTAATGCCTCACCAGCTTGGAGGGCTTGCGGTTGCAAATTTTCGCGCATGTATCAAACCCCCAAAACGCGAATCTTGCCGGAATCAAGTCTAAAATCATATAACCAATACGTCCGGATATCCACTCTGATGCGACCTTGCCCGTACGCGACCATAGAATCTTGCGGAAAAGGAAAGTCAGCCCTCTGTTAATCCTGCGGGCAATATAATTTTCAGGCATGTTGTCTAGTACAAAAATATCAATGTGAACCCCTTTGTGCTGCTTAGACTCTTCCTGTCCGGCACGGATGTATGTTGTATTATTTCTTTTAATACGCGAATAACCTACGCGGTAATATGGGTCGGTGCGGCTCTCCTGTAAAAAGAAATCCATCATATTCAATTCCGTTTTACATATTTCAAAAAACCTTTCGTATTCATCGCGCATCATTATTACATCTATATCATCATCCCACGGAATAAAGCCCTTATGCCTTACCGCGCCGAGAAGCGTTCCCCCGTCTATCGAATATTTTATATCCTGCTTGCGGCAAACGCGGTCAAGCTCAATCAGGCATTCAAGCTGGATTGTTTGCAATTGCTTCAGTATTTCCGGCGTAATTTCAATTTCAAAAAGCGTGAGTTTTTTATTTAAAACAGCCATTTCCTCACCGTATCTTTTCACAAATTATCTCAACCGTCTCCCGCAGCCCTTTTTTGATATCGTATTTGCACATCCAGCCGAGGGACTTTAGTTTCGTATTGTCAAGAACCGCCTTGGTTGCCTTGGAATACCCGCTTGCCTCAATTTCATCGGGCAGTTCAAATATTACTTTTGCTCCGGAAATCTTCGCAAGAGTTTCTGCCAGCTCTTTAAGAGTAATTTCGGAGTTTTCATCCGAAACGTTATAAGCTTCGCCGTTTTTCCCGTAAAGCAGAATATATAGGATTGCCGAAGCGGCGTCTGCGGCGTATGTATACGAATAAAGTTGATTCCCCTTGCTTTTAAGGACAATATCTTCCTTCCCCGCAGCCTTTCTTATAAATTGCGCTATGGCCTTGCTGTCACCTTGCGACATTGTGGGGCCGTATACCCTGCTTAGCCTCGGTATCACAATATCAAGGCCTTTCGCCTGTATATAGGCCTGGCACAAAGCCTCGCCCAAACGTTTGCTCTCGGGATATCCCGCCCGTAAAGTATTACAGTCGATATACCCGCAATAGCTTTCGCCGAACTTTTCGGTATCGCCCCGGTTTTCGCCGTAAACCTCAACCGATGACATAAACATAACTTTGGCGTTTTTTTGCCTTGATGCAAATTCAAGTATATTCTGCGTCCCGGTGACGTTTGCCTCAATCGTACCTATCGGGTCTGAAGCATATGCAACGGGATGGGTGTTGCTTGCCCCGTGAATGATGTAATCACAGCGCACGTCCGTGTTAATCGGCAAATTAACATCCTGTCCAATAAATGAAAAATTATCGTTATTCCAATGCTCAGAGAATCTCTTTTTTGCTGTTCCTTCATTTCTGCCAACAGCGTAAATCTTAGTGTTCAAACCGTATGCTTTGCTTGCGTATATCAGCGCATCAACAAGAAACGTCCCGATAAGCCCGGAAGCTCCGGTTATGAAGAACGCCTTGTTTTTAAAACATCCCCATTCTATCGGTATATCGGCAAAATCCTTTATTTGGTTAATGTATACATTGCTTTTACTGAACATTTACTTCAGCCACTCATCCCTTTTGGTTTTGTAAAGCGCCTTGAACATATCGATATCTTCAAGGGTCGTTATCTTCAAATTCTTATCCGATCCCAGCGAAAAATATACGATTTCTCCCAAATCAACCATAATAGTATTCGTGTATACGGCGTTTGTTATGCCCCTTTTAATCGCTTCCTCATGCACCCATAAAAGCTTGTCAAACCGATATGCCTGCGGGGTTTGGACACGCATTATCTCCCAGCGGTTTATAGTCGAATCCCCTTTTTTTCCGTCGCTCGTGCGAATTATCGTTTCCTGGCACCGCATTGCTGCAAGCCCTGTCCCGTGAGCGCGGCATTTGACGATACAATCGGAAATAATATCCGCCGAAACCATTGGCCGGATCGAGTCATGTATTATAACCACATCCTCGTCACGGCATATCTCTTTCAGCTTGTTTACGCCGTTCAGGGCCGATTCCTGTCCTGTGCGCCCGCCCTGTATAACCCATTTAAGCTTGGTCACGTTAAATTGCTTCGAATAGGCCCAAAGGATTTCCTCCCATCCTTCCAGACAGGAAACCATAATAGAGTCAACGTCTGGATGGTTTTGGAACGCCTCAAGTGTGTAGATTATTATCGGCTTGTCATAGACATTAAGAAACTGCTTGGGGATGTTTTGATTAGTGCGTTCGCCCACGCCGCCCGCCATTATAAGCGCTATGTTCATCTAAGTACCTCCGATCTTATGTATTGGTTGAGTTCAAGCAGAAAAACTACAATCCAATACGCCTGAGCATACGCTCCTCCGCTAATGAGAATACAAACTTTTCGATTAGTACCCCTATAAGTATTATAATCAAAATAATTAACATTACACGGTTTATATCGGCCAAATCACGCCCCATCATGAGCGCCTGCCCCAATCCGATGGTTGCCGAAATAACCTCCGCGGACATCAGCGCGCGCCATGCGAACGACCAGCCCTGCTTTAACCCGGTAATTAACTGCGGAAGGCTGGCCGGAAGTATTACCCGAAAATACAAAACCCTGCCTTTCGCGCCCATAACCCTGGCGGCTTTGACGTAAAGCGGGTTCACATTGCGTACCGCTGATTCGACGGCGATAGATATGCTGAACGCCGAACCCATGATAACGACAAAAAGAATGGAGTTTTCCGTCAGCCCAAACCAAAGTATGGCAAAAGGCACCCAGCAAACCGAAGGCAGCGACTGTATGCCGAGGATGAGCGGCTTCATCATTTCGGAGAGGCTTTTCAGCTGGGACAGGGCCAGCCCTGCGGCAGTCCCAATGATTACCGACAGCAAAAACCCGGTAAACGCCCTGCGCATACTAAACGAAACGGCGATAAACAGCAGGTTTTGCCGCGCCATCATTATCAATGACTCCCAAACGCCCAGCGGGTTGGGAAACGCATACGGCTTCCACCAGTTAAACACAGACGTTCCGAAATAGAACGCGCACTGCCATACCGCAATAAGCAGCGCATAGAACATAACATGCCTGACCGCCTTTTTAATCATTTCGATACTCCTTGGCCACGCTTTTATCAACCTCTGTGCGGATCTCTTCCAGTAAATTCGCCCGAAGCCCTATGAACTCCGGCGACTCTATATGTCTGGGCCTTGGCAAGCCTATCCTTAACTCTTTAATGACCCTTCCGGGATTGGCGCTGAGCATAATAATCCTGTCCGCGAAAAAGATCGCCTCCTCAACGCTGTGCGTGATGAAAAAGACCGTTTTACGCGTTTGCATCCACACATCCTGAATTTCCTCGCGCAGCTTGTTGCGCGTTTGCTTGTCAAGCGCCGCGAAGGGCTCGTCCATCAGCAAAACCTTGGAATCAAGCGCCAGAGCCCGCGCCAGAGCGGCCCGCTGCTTCATCCCGCCCGAAAGCTGATGCGGGCGGTAATCTTTATAATGCGCCAGTTGAACCATTTTGATATAGCGCCGCGCGATTTCTTCCTGCTGTATTTTTGATTTTCCGGCAAGGCGCAATCCGAATTTTACATTGCCGATTACGCTCAGCCAGGGAAATAATGCCGGCTCTTGAAACATAACGATTCTGTCGGGGCCGGGGGCTTTTACCGTAACCCCGTCAAAGGTAACCGAGCCCGCGGTGGGCGTTTCAAGGCCCGCTATAATATTTAATAACGTCGTTTTACCGCATCCGGACGGGCCGATCACACACATGAACTCGCCGTCTTCTATTGCCAGGCTGATATCCTGCAGCGTGTCGCACAACGCCCGGTCAAACCGCTTTGTAACGCTATTTAAAACCAAACTCATAGCGGCCTCATTTTATGAATGTGTCATCTGTTATATTATTGTCCGGCATTCTTGTCAGCAGGTTCTCATCAACCCCGATTTTCGCAAAATCCATAATAGATGAAACAGGGATTTCATAAGTAATTTCCAGACGGCTGAAAGCGCTGATCAATACGTCTTTTTCAATCGGCTGGTGTGTAATCTCGGTTATCTGGGCGTTGATTATCTCCATGGCGCTTTCCGTATTGCCGTTAATCCAAACAGTCGCTTCTTTATGCGCTTCCATAAATTTCGCCACGGCTTCGGGATGAGCGTCATAAAAATCCTTGCGGACAATTACCACCGCGGTGCAAGGTATTCCGTTGGGGTCGACCTGGTCGTAATCCAAAACAACACGCCCCCCGTGATTTATTTCCAGGATGCTGCCCCATGGTTCGGGTACCAGCGCCGCGTCAATATTCCCACGGTTCATAAGGTTGATGATATCGGCGTTTGAGCTTTGAACCACATTAACCGTTCCGCCGTGCGCCGTCGGCCTTAGCCCGTTTGCCGTCAGCAGGGCCAAGAGGCTGAAATGCTGCGTATTGCCAAACTGCGGGATGGCAACCGTCTTTCCGTCTAAATCCCCGGCCGAACGGATGCCCGAATCATTACGGGCAACCATCGCCGACCCGCCGTTAGACGCTCCCGCTATGACAAACAAATCCCCTCCGGATTGTATATAACCGCTTATGGCGGGAACCGGGCCTATATACCCTATATCGACCGCCCCCGCGAACATGGCCTCTATTTGAGACGGGCCGGCGTTGAACGTGATCCAATTGACATTTACATCATCGCCGAATATCCGCTCAAGCGTTTCCTGCCCTTTCATCAGCAGCGCTTGCGCATGGGTGATATTAGGGAAGCAGGCTATATTTATTTGGGTAAGCCCGCCCCCGTCCTGATCCCTTCTGCATGACGCAAGGGAAAAAAGAATCAGTATCAGTATGCAAGCGGCAGTAATCTGTTTTTTACTTATATTCACCCGTTTTGCCCCTTAATTTATCGGCGCATATCCGAAGCCTTTCAAGCATTTCGTTCGCATCCCGTCTGCTTAGCCCCTGCCCGCCGTCTCCGATATCTATGCCCGGCTTCACTTTTTCCCCGTGGAAATCGGAGCCGCACGTTATTATAAGCTCATATTTTACCGCTAGCCCCAGATACTGCGATACCTGTTCCGTTGTGTGCGTACTGTAATAACACTCTATACCTGCCAACCCGTATCCCTTGAGTTCGGCCACGAGCGCGTCAAGGCGTTCACCGTCCAGCTTCAGCAGTGTCGGATGGGCCAGTACCGGAACCCCGCCTGCCTTCAAAATAACCTCAATGCCTTCCTTTGCGGGCGGCTTAAATCTTTCAACACTGTCAAACTCCGGCGTACCAAGATAGTGGTCAAAAGCATCCTGAACCGAAACGGCATACCCCGCCTCAACCATGGCGCGGGCAAAATGCGGACGCCCTGCCGCTCCGTCGGTTATATGGCGCTTTACCTGATCTTCGGTCAACTCGATGCCGTGTGATCTCAGGTATTCAAAAATTCTGGACTCCCGTTGTTCGCGTCCGCGTACGAAGTTCTCGCATAAGTATAACAGTGGAGCATCATTATAGTCAATAAAATATCCTAAAACATGAAGCTCCCGGTTTCCCTCAACACTAATCTCTATCCCGGGAACAAATGTTATTCCGGCTTGAGCGGCGCAAGCCTCCCCGTCGGCCAGCCCCGCGACAGTATCATGGTCAGTTATTGCGAGAACGGAGACGCCCTTTTCAACAGATTTCGCGACAGCTTCAGCGGCGGAATATTGGCCGTCCGACTTATTCGTATGGATATGCAGGTCTATCATTCCGGAAAAAATCTCCTCATTAGAATTTCCACGGCCTCGCCAACCGAGCAGCTGCTGGTGTCAATTTTAAGATCTGGGCAGGCAGGCTCTTCGTATGGCTCGGTAATCCCGGTAAAATTAGGAATCTCGCCTCGGCGCGCTTTGGCGTACAATCCTTTTACGTCCCGTTTTTCGCACACCTCCAGCGGTGTACTCACATACACCAGCGAAAACGCTTTCCCCAAAATATCCCGGGCATTTTCCCGGTCGCTTTCATAGGGGGAGATGAACGAGGTCAAGACTATCAGCCCGGCATCGTTCATCAGCTTGGCTACTTCCGCAACCCGGCGGATATTTTCAACCCGGTCGCTCTCCTTGAACCCCAAATTTTTATTAAGCCCATGCCTTATATTGTCTCCGTCAAGCAGCATCGTATGCTTACCAAGCCCGAAGAGCCTCTTCTCAAGCGCGTTTGCCAGAACGGTCTTACCGGCTCCGGATAATCCGGAAAACCAAATGGTGAGCGGTTTTTGACACTTTGAGCCGGCACGCATATCCGGCGTTACATCCGTGTCAGTCCAAATGATGTTGGTTGAGCGTCTGAGCGAGTGGGTTATCGCTCCGCAAGCCGAAGTCATGTTGCTTATGCGGTTGATGAGGATAAACCCGCCAAGGGCTTTGCTTGCGTCAAGCGATTCAAACACCGTGTTTTCAGACAGCGATATGTCACAGACCGCTATTTCATTTCTATGCAGCCTATCAGCCGCAACGTGCTTTCCGCTGTTTATATCTATTCTGCGCTTTATTGCCATCACCATGGCAGGCAGGGTTTTTGTGCCGCATTTCAGCCAATAGTTCCTTCCCGGGACAAGCTCTTCAGAGTCCATCCAAAGGATTGTGGCGGTAAAAGCGCCGCTTATCTCAGGTTCAGCGCCGTGCGCTAAAACGCTCCCGCGAGAAACATCTATTTCCCGGTCGAGTTGAATGGTCACCGGTTGTCCCGTATATACCGAATCGACCTGTTCATCCGCGGCATATAGAGCTTGAACCCTCGCGCGTTCATGCCCGGGCAGTGATGTTATTTCATCTCCGACGCTAATTTGCCCGCGCTCGACTTGCCCCTGAAAACCCCTGAATGTGTGGTTGGGCCTGCAAACACGCTGTACGGGCATCATAAATCCATTCTGTGCCCTATGTTTTAACTCGGTGTCAATCTCCTCCAGATACGCAAGCAGCGAAGCCCCCTTGTGCCAGGGTGTGTTTTTAGACTTCTTTGTGATATTGTCGCCCTCAGTAGCGCAAACAGGAAGCGCATAAACGGTTTCAGCCGCCAGTCCGGCGGTCAGGGCAAGAAATTCCTCGCGTATTTCATCAAAAATGCGCCTGTCATATGAAACCAAATCAATTTTATTTACAGCAAGGACAAAATGCTTAATTCCCATAAGCGCGCATATCCGCGCGTGCCTGCGGGTTTGCGTAAGCATTCCTTTTGAAGCGTCGGCAAGTACAACTGCCAAATCGGCAAAGGATGCCCCTACGGCCATGTTGCGCGTATACTGTTCATGGCCGGGGCAATCAGCGACGATGAACGAACGTTTTACCGTGGTGAAAAACCGATATGCCACATCTATAGTAATTCCTTGCTCACGTTCGGCCATCAAGCCATCCAATAACAGCGAATAATCCAGCTTGCCTTCCCGGCTGCCCAGCTTACTGTCCAGTTCAAGCGTCTTTTCCTGATCGGTAAACAAGAGCTTCGCATCGTACAGCATATGTCCGATCAAAGTGGATTTTCCGTCATCCACCGAACCGCAGGTAATGAATTTCAATAGGCCCTTCATCAGAAATATCCCTCCCGCTTACGCTTTTCCATGCTCGCCGCCTGATCATGGTCTATGACCCGGCTTGTCCGTTCGGATGTGATAACGGCCAGGGTTTCCTCAACAATACCGTCCAGTGTGTCCGCCTCCGATTCGCAGCCGCCGGTCAGCGGATAACAGCCCAGCGTACGGAACCGCACCTTCTTCATCTGGGGTTCTTCTCCGGGGAGCAGCCTCATCCTGCCGTCGTCCACCATGATAATATTACCGTCACGGTAGACAACGGGGCGCTCTTTGGCGTAGTACAGCGGGACAATTTCAATATTTTCCTGCCTTATATACTGCCAAATGTCTTTTTCCGTCCAATTTGAGATAGGAAATACGCGTATGCTCTCGCCCTCTTTGAGCCTTGTGTTATACAGCTTCCACATTTCCGGGCGCTGGTTTTTGGGATCCCAAGTATGGGCGGCGTTACGGAACGAAAATATACGTTCCTTGGCCCTTGACTTTTCCTCATCGCGCCGCCCGCCGCCAAACGCGGCGGTAAATCTATATTTGTCCAGCGCCTCTTTAAGAGCCTGCGTTTTCATAATATCAGTATAAGCCGCTCCATGGTCAAAAGGGTTTACGCCCTGCCTCACGGCCTCCCAGTTAGTTCCCACAAGCATTTCGATACCCAGCTCTTTGGCTTTACGGTCGCGGAATTCAATCATTTCGCGGAATTTCCAGGTCGTGTCTATATGCAGAAACGGGAAAGGCGGTTTTTCGGGATAAAATGCCTTTATCGCAAGGCGCAGCATCACCGAGCTGTCCTTGCCTACGGAATAAAGCATTACGGGCCGCTCACACTCCGCGGCGACTTCACGGAGGATATAGATCGCCTCAGCCTCAAGGGCGGCTAAGTGGTTGAGTGTTTGCATAAGGGCCTCCTTTCGTGCGGTACAGGTTGGATATCGTCATTTCAACACTTCATCTTAATAAAAATCACTATTTTATGACAGTATGGCATATTCATTCTAGTTTATCAAGTTCTTTTGTTGCGCGGGTGTACACCCTGGTACTCCTCCCCGTTGAATCTGCTTGCCGTTATCCGCGAATTTTGATAAAATCGTTATAATGTGTAAACCTAAAGGAGTCTTGTAAACAAAAGTCAATAACAATTACCGCTAAGGAGATCACGGAATGGCCACTTTAAGGAAACTAAGAAGGCTTTTTGACCGGGACACAAAAATCAAATTATTAATTTTGCTGGCGGCCATCATTGCCGGCGCATTGCTTGAAATGCTGGCATTTTCGATTATACAGCCTTTTATCACCGTATTAACGGATGATTCTATTATAGAAATCAACCCCTATATTAATTGGGCTTATACTTTTTTTGGGTTCACCAATGCCGGTTCATTTTTGGCGTTGCTTGCTTTTTTATTAGCGTCAGTATATGTTTTTCGCGGACTTTACCTTTACGCCCTTAACCGCGTACAGTTTCGTTTTATAGCGCGGAGACAGGCGGAACTGTCTAACCGTTTATTATCCAAAACACTGGGGTTTCCCTATCTTTACCACACACGCCGCAATATAGCCGAACTGCTGAATATTATTGTTGATGATGTTAATATGCTGTTCAACATGTTAACGGGTTTTTTATTACTGGCGGCCGATTTCTTTATGACGCTTTTCATTTTAGTCTTTTTGTTGATTGTTTCTCCGGCGATGACCCTTATTGTATTCGGTTTATCTCTGCTGTGCGTATTGTTTTATATGAAGAAGTTTCGTAAACAGATACGTAATGCAGGCAAAAAGCGCCGCCGCGCGCGCATTGGGATGACAAAGGCCGTAAATCAGGCGTTGGGAGGTATAAAGGAGGTCAAAGTTCTGGGCCGTGAGAATTATTTCAAACAGGCGTTTGAAGCGTGCAGCAGTGTTTTTGTTGCAGCGTATACGCAATATCGTGTACTTCATGCCGCGCCCAAACTGGTGATAGAATCCGTTTGTTTCGGCGGTGCCTTTATTTCGCTTGGGGTTTTCATACTGGCAGGCGCCGGCATTGCCGGGCTGATTCCGCAGCTTAGCCTGTTTGTATTGGCTGCTTTCCGGTTGTTACCCGCTGTTTCCCGCCAAGTAGCACAAGTGAGTAATATATTATACCTTCGGTCTTCCGTAGATGCCGTTCACAAGAGCCTGTTCGAGGAAATGCCGGATGCCCCTGCTCTATTTCAAGCAGCAGAGGAAGCATCCGGAGCAGGACAGGATATCATAGTACGCGATCTTTCTTTTCAATATCCCAATACTGCCGAACCCGTGTTTATACTTACATCTTTGACCATTCCCAATAAAAAATCCATAGCTCTTGTGGGGCCGTCGGGGGCGGGGAAAACTACCTTGGCTGACCTAATCCTCGGCATATTGACACCGGACGCAGGCGGAGTGTATTATGAGGGCAAATCAATCCATCAGCATTTCGGCGAATGGGTGGGGAAGGCGGGGTACATTCCCCAGCATATATATCTGCTGGACGAGAGCATCCGGGAGAATGTCGCTTTCGGTATAAATAAAGAAAAAATCGATGAAGCGAAAGTCTGGCGGGCACTGGATCAGGCTCAGCTTAGAGAATTTGCGGAGTCTTTACCTGATGGGTTAAATACAATCGTCGGTGACAGGGGCGTCCGGCTCTCCGGCGGACAGCGGCAGCGGATGGGCATCGCACGGGCTATGTATGAAGACCCCCCCATTTTGGTGCTGGATGAAGCAACGTCTTCATTGGATAACGAAACAGAAAAGGCTGTAATGGACGCCGTTATGGGGTTTAAGGGCAATAAAACCATGGTTATTGTGGCCCACAGGCTTAGCACCGTCAAACATTGCGATATTACGTACCACGTAGATAATAAAACGGTTATAAATGTAACGGGAAAGGGTTGAGTCAACCGTGTTAAAGAAAAATCTCCCGTCGATAACAGATATAAAAGATTACGGCGTTTTTAATAAAATGACGCCTATCCTCATGGGTGTAGAGAAACACAAAAAATATTTTGTCGAAACAGATGATGGAAGGATGTATTTTTTACGTATTGCGGAATTCCGGCATTTAACCCAAATTAAGAGGAATTATGAAGTAAATCAGCGTCTTTTTGCCGCGGGGGTTCCCATGCCGCGCCCCATTGCCTTTGGCCGTTGCCGTGAAGGTGTGTATACTTTGTATGAATGGGTTGAAAGTCAAGGCTTTAATAGGGTTCGCGAGTCATTGCAGGATTCCGAATTATACTCTCTGGGGAAAAAGTCCGGAAGCATTTTATATAAATTTCACAATGTGTCCTTCGCCTCCCTGCCAAATCCTCCCGTGGTGAAATTTAAAAATAAATATTATGTTTTAATCGGAATTTTATTGAATTGGCTGATTCTTGCTATAAGTAAAAAAAGAAGATGGCCTATTTATATAAGACTAACAATTTTGCATAAAATCAAGCCGCAAAGCCTAAACGCGGATAATATCTTCAAACCCTTTCAAAAGTATATCAAGCAAAATTTTAAATTATTAAGCTCGGTATCTTTATCAATACTGCACGGTGACTACGCTATGCATAATCTTATCATACAGGATACTGATAAATTGCTGGTTGTGGATTTTACGCCTCTTTCGGTTATAGGCTATGTGGGTGATTCGCTGTATGACGTTGCTTATTTTAGTTATTATACAAATGAATTTAATATACTTAACGGTTTTTTTCATGAATATTTTAAGGGAAATCCCCCCTTGGAGGCATGGCGGAGAATCGCATTCTACATATCAATTATCGCATGCCGAAATAACGATAAGTCGAATATAGGCTATAGAGGAAAATATTTTCATAACGCCAGGGCATTATATTATTATGATAACATGCGCCGGGAAGTGCCGCTTTGGTACCGCGAGAAAGGCGAATCCCCGGATGATGTAAAAATGTTTAAACATTTGGGTTGCCCGTATACCGAAAATGCGGTTATGAGCTTTCGGGAAAATGCCGGCGGGGAAATTTGCATATTCTGCTGCCTTGAAGCCGCAGATGGCGCGCCGGCTGTTCCCCTATCGGATACGCCCGCTGAAACCGTTGCCCGATACTGGACTGCGCAATCGGAGATGCTGGAGGAAAATATAAAACATTCACCGTTAACCTTAGCTGAGCCGTATGAAAGAAGCGAACGGGTACACACCGCTTTTTGCGTCCGGTGCGCTCACTATCAGGAAAAGAGCTGGTCCAATAAAACCCAAATACACTTGATTGAGCTTTGCTTATTATCTTTGAATTATCTTGATAAAGCGTTAGAAATCATATTGTACGCACAGAAGAATAGAATGATTGCCCCAAACGCTAAATTACGCGTGATTTGCGCCAAGGATGAACCACACCCCTATGAGCAAAGGATCCTTGACATAGCGTCGGGGTGGCAGCTCGAATTTTCCGCTAAGCGCGCCAATTCTTAGAGGCTTTTATTATGATGTACAGCTCTGATGGTTCACCATCAGGTCAACAACCCGCTTGGCGGATTGATTGTCTTGATGAAGGTGGATATTATCTAACAGTTTCTTTCTCTCCCCTTCGTATTCATCCTCCCCATTGGCGACGGAATCAATGAAATTGCAAAAATCCCGGACACTGTATATTTTTTCGCCCGGCATATAATCTAAAGGGGTTTTCATCCATGAAGAATCGCCCCTTATATACAGCTCCAAATCCGTCATATCATAACCTATTGGCTTATTAATTAATAAATAGTCATAGCAAACTGACGAAAAGTCCGTAATCAGCGCGTCCGTAGCGCCCAGTAGAGAATACATCGGAATGCCGGCAAACGACAAAGCCTCATCAGGTATGATTTTTATGTTAGACGTTTCTTTCGTTAAGACAAATCTCATATCCTGGCTGGGGTGATATTTGATTATTAACAAAATGTTATGCGCGCTAAGCGTTCTGTTAACATCATCGTAGAAACTACTGTCTTCCTGTAATGTTATATCATAATCCTTACGCGTTTGATAATAATTTCTTTCCAAGTGAAATTTCCCTTCGAAGCGATAACGTTTGTATGTAGGCATCCAAATAATAACCTTGCCAAATCCCAATAACCCCATCTTTTTCTTTGTATCGGCGGGGTCGTCAAATAACCTGTCGTTTCGCGGAAGCCCCAATGCGCGCGTATTATCGTTGTTATTAAGGAACGTGCGAATGATATAGGTACAGTAATTCGTATGATTATAACTTCCTTCCAGTTTTAATTTCTTAATACCAAAACAGCCATGCACAATAAAAACACGGACTTGCTTTTTATTGTATATATTTCCTACAAGCTCATGCGTATACACGCAATATTTTGCCGTACTTTCCAAATATAAGTTAATCAGCCTGAATACCGGATTATCAATTCTTTTTTTTATAATTACATTTGATTCCCTTTTATCGATTTGTTTCTTAGGTTTAGTGCAAAACCAAATAAATTTGTAATCTTTGAACTCCTCCATATTTTTTATTAAATTAAACACTTCAACGGCACTATCGCTAAAATCAGGTCTGGAGCTAAACAAAACTTTATTTTTTAATTTAATATTAGATGTTGCTCTGTGAAGCAAACGTATAAATATTCTGCAGGCATCTACTATAAAATTGTATATCAGTTGTTTCATGCGCAAGGGTTTGTGAAATTCTTTCCACGCTTTCTCGGCAATTTTAGGGGAAATTAAAGCGGTAGTGTTTCGCAGCTTGTCCTCAAATTTCAATTCTTTTGTTTTAAGATATTCAAAAACATGGAGCCGGGCCGCTTTTCGCAGCATAGATAAATATTCTTTGCGGCCATTTCGCTTGGCACGGATTATAAGGTCAACCGCCGTGTCCATAAGATAAAACCGCGCATGCCGGGCCAAGTCGTCAGAAACCGGCAATATAAGCGCTTCTATGCGTTTCCACGAAGAAACCACCGTTAAATGCTTATCGTTTAATGAGGAAAGAACGCCGCCTTTACGCAGGCAGTAATGATAAAGATATTCCGGCGCGCATACCAAGCCATCTGACCGTATAACAGCATTTACCGCAAACAGCATGTACTCACCGGCATGAACCCCCTCTTCAAACCTTACTTGACAACCCTTTCCTGTCTTAGTCAATTTCCGGCTGAAAAGGAAACACAGGCCGTTTTTAAAATAACGCCTGTGTACGATATGCTCTAATGCATCCATACGTGAAAGCACGGTTAAAACAACAGGATAATCCCCGTCCTTCTTTGTGATCCAGCTTAATGAATGGCGAATGACTCCGCAGGCGGCGATCAACTTCCCGCTTTCCTCACAGGACCTCAGCAATGTTTCATACATTTCAGGCTCTATCCAGTCATCCGCATCGACAAAACCGGCCCAATCGCCCTGGGCCACGTCAAGACCGGCGTTTCTGGCGGCGCTGACCCCGGCGTTTTCCTGATGGATTATACGTATTCGGGCATCTTTCTGCGCAAATTCGTCGCACAACATATCGCTTCCATCCGTCGACCCATCGTCAATAAGAATGATTTCCAGGTTCGTATGCGTCTGCGCAAGGATACTTTCAACACAACGAGGCAAGTACTCCCGCACATTGCACACCGGGACAATAACGCTGATAAGCGGGATGTTTTCAGGCATACTAGCCCTCCGTTTTTTTTCTAAGCGCTGCCCGGTATAATATCTTTCTCGCGCCTGCAGGAATCAGCGCCGCCGCCGTCCTTATTGTACAATTAATAATATAGGTCATTTTTGATATATAACCTTCCCGAAGCCTTTCCCGCTGAAATCTCAGAGTCTTCGCAACGTAACCGAATCCGGCCCTTCGTTTTAACATATTCTCCCCTGTCCTCGCATAAACAAGCACCTCAGGAAGGTTTTCAGCTTTTCCCAAAGCAATAAGCCTCACCCAAAGCCAGTAATCCTCAAAAAGCGGCATATGCGCATAATTTCCAGCCATGAGAACAGCCGAGCGCCGAAACATGACCGTCATATGGTTAAACGGGTTTCTCATGTTTATAAATGATCTGATATCGTTGTCACACAAAGGAACTTTTCTTATGCCCGTCACCTCGGAGGAGGCTTCAAACTCAGCTATTTGTCCGCCTACGATGACAAGGGACGGATCGTTTGCCATTTTCTCCGTCTGTATACGGCAGCGATCCGGGACGGATATATCGTCCGCGTCCATGCGCGCCACCAACTCATTTTGGCATTGCTCCACTCCTATACGCAGGGCTTGACCCAAGCCAACATTCTTTTCGAGCCGTATCACTCTAAACCCGCATGCGCCTGTTTCCTCATAGTTGAGTAGAATCGATTCAATCCCTTCCGGAACAGGGCCATCGCGTATAACAAGGATTTCAGAAGGCGGAAGCGTTTGCCCCGTAATGCTTAATAAGCTTTCGGCAAATTGCAAGGGCCCGTCACCGAAATATACCGGAAGCAACACACTATAAGGCGCATAGTTTGGCAAAGAACTACCTCCTTCAATAAAGCCCTTGTTTTCATAGTTTATCATAAAAGTATATTGATGTAAATAACGTTGCTTGCGAGCAATCAAACCAAATCGCGCCTACAGTATTTATGCGGGTATGCCGATATATAGCATATATTGACTGTTTTGATAAGGCGTGATATAATTTAGCAAGTTGTGAAATAGTATTTGATAGCGCCGTGTTGCAAGAAAGGAGAGGGAGTTCCTGGCGCATGCTGATATCACGTACGTTACCGGCATTTGAACTTAATTTATATTATTTAAAGGGGGTTTTAACTAATGTTAAAGAATTTACTCAAAAGGAAGCTGAACAAGAAGGGTTTTACGCTGGTTGAGCTTATTATCGTTATTATTATACTGGCCATTTTGGCGGCCGTGCTGGTTCCGTTGATTGGCGGTTATGTACGGGAAGCCCAAAACAACACTGTTATATCGAACGCCAGAAACGCTTATATGGCCGCCGTTATGGTAACCGGAAGCACCCGCATACAAGGCGGTGTAATTGCAGGAGAAGGCACTGCCCCGGCTACTTACACTCATAATCCCGGCACTGTTGCCGGTGGATTTGTGACCGTAATCGGTGCGGCCGCAAACACTCCGGCAGGAAGAATTTCTAATCTAATCAGAGTTCCCGGAGACGTATTTTTCACGGTTAATATTGATGGCGATGTAACAGCATTTCAGTACAGGGAAGGAACGAGGGTTGTTGAATGGATACATCCCGCTAGCGGTGTCGGTGATACCGCCCATGCGGCTCATCCGTCAATTGCCGCTGGTATTGCCGCAGGCACTTTTAGAATTATAGCAAACTAAATTAATGAATTCGCTGCAAGACCCGCTTTACTACGTCCTCATACCCTTAGCCGCCATATTAGCCGCATCATTGGGCAGCTTCCTAAACGTATTGATATACAGGCTGCCAAGGGGCATACAGTTTGTGCGGGGCAGGTCGTTCTGCCCCATGTGCGGCGCGGGTATCAGGCCGTATGGTTTGGTGCCCGTCGCCGGATATATATTGCTTGGGGGGAAGTGCGGAAGCTGCAAGGCGCGGATATCCGTACGGTACCCTTTGATCGAACTGGCTTGCGCCGCGCTTGGTGTCGCGGCTATTTGGCTTTACGGCGTAACGGCGGCGGCCGGGGTCGCGTTCCTTATATGGGCGCTGCTGCTGGCTGTGGCTGTTATCGACGCGGAGCATATGATTATCCCCGACGGGCTGGTTGCTGCGCTGCTGGCGCTTGCTCTGGCGTGGGCCGTAATAGGCTTTGACGGCTGGGGCTTTGCCGGACTGGGCGCGCTGAACCGGCTGGCGGGCTTCGCCGTCATCAGCGTGCCGATGTTTATCTTGGTTCTGTTGGTTGACGGGGCTTTCGGCGGCGGCGATATCAAGCTGATAGCTGTGTGCGGGATTGTGCTGGGTTTCAGGCTGACGCTTGTGGCTGCTTTTATTGCGGTGCTGCTGGGCGGCGGGCGCGGAATTTATTTGAAATATATTAAAAAAGCCGATGTTAAAGGCGTGCATATGCCGTTCGGGCCGTATCTATGCGCTGGGGTTTTTACGGCGATGGTGTGCGGTGATACGATTTTGGATTGGTATTTGGGGTTTTTGGGATAATAGTTAGGGTGGAGGGATTGCGGCTCAATCCCTCAATGACAGAACATGGAAAACGAACGGGTCAAGGGGCTGTGCTCCTTGCGGAGTCGTACGCCCAAAAAGCGGGCATACAGGGGCGGCGCCCCCAAGGTTTGGAGCATTTATGCCTTTATTCGTATATGAAGCCGTAGATATAAAAGCAAAGAGTTTCAAGGGGACGTTCGAGGCGCGGGACGCGGAGGACGCCATGGGCAAGCTTCGCGAGCGGAGCCTGTTTGTGTTGAATTTGCGCGAGAAGGAAACCAGGCGGACGCGGTTCAGCATGAAACCGAGGCAGCTGGCTGATTTCTGCAAGGAACTGTCTTTGATGCTGAGCGCGGGGCTTCCGCTGATAAAGGCGCTTAATATAATTTCAACGGGCGAGATCGCGGACAAGAGGGTAAAGGTTGTTTATACCGATTTGCACAGGCTGATAAAAGGCGGGCTGTCGTTGTCGGAGGCGATGCGCGAACAGGGCAGGGTGTTCCCGCCTATGGTCATAAACATGTTCTACAGCGGGGAGATAAGCGGGACGCTGGCGGGCGTGGCGGATAAGATGGCCGAGTATTATACGGCCGATTATAAGCTGAGGAAGAAGATAGCGAGCGCTACGACGTACCCGAAGATACTGGGCGTGATGATTGTGGCGGTTGTTTTGATTATTTTCCTGTTTGTGCTGCCGGAAATACTGACTATGCTGGAGGGGCAGGAGCTGCCGGCGATTACGGCGTTTATGAAAAGGTTCAGCGATTATTTGGTTAACAGGTGGTATAACGTTCTGATGTTTGTTTTCGGGGGATTTTTGGTGGTAACGTATTTGAGAAGCGTCAGAATGGTGCGGTACCAGTGGCATAAAATGATATTGAAGATGCCGCGTGTCGCGCCGCTTTTGCGGATTATTTATACGGCAAGGTTTGCGCGGACGCTGAGTTCGCTTTACGGGAGCGGCGTGCAGCTTATAACGGGTATTACGGTTAGTTCGAAGATTATCGGGAATCTGTTCATTGAGGATCAGTTCCCTGAAATCATAAAGAGGATAAAGCAGGGCGAACAGATGTCCGACGTTCTGGCGGACGTTAACGGCTTCAGCGGCAAGCTGCGCAGTGTTTTGGTCATAGGCGAGGAAACGGGCAAGCTGGACGATATTTTGAATTTCGCGGCGGGCTCTTTTGAATATGACGCGGACGCCGCCATTACAAGCTTGCTGGAGCTGATGCAGCCGGCGCTGCTGGTGATTGTGGCGGCTATAATTTGCGTGGTTATTATAGGCGTGTTGCTTCCTATATTCCAGATGTACGATTCGATGGGCGGGATGTGATTTAATGGCGGAAACCGTGATTTACCTGTCCCCAAAACATATAACCGTGACCAGGGGCGTTGCGAAGAAAAATAAAAAAGACGTCAGGCTTTTGCATACTCAAGCGTTCCCTATACCGGACGGGGCCGTGCTGAACGGCGTTATTACCGACGAAGAGAGTCTTTACGGCGCGTTTGCGCCCATCAAGGAAGCGCTGGGCGCGGCGGCGTTAAAGGATGCCACCCTCGTGCTTGACACCACGCATATAATTTTCAGGCTGACCGTTTTGCCGGTGGTGTCTGAAAAAAATATGCTGAAGCTTGTGATGAACGAGTTTGCCGGAAGGACAACCGCTGAGAAAGAATACGTATACGATTATTCCGTGCTTCCGTCAAAACGCGTGGCAAAGAAGCAGCGTCAGGTTCTGTGCCTGGCCGTTGACAAGGCGATTGTGGACGCGTACAAAGCGTTTTTCAAACGCGTGGGCATTACCCTGGGCGGCATGAACTTTTCGACCAACACAATACTGCAGGCATTCAAGCACGCGGGCTGCTTCGATGACAAACACGCCGTAATCTGTGTGGTAGACCATTATATTGTGTCCATTGTAAGCCTGCTGGGGAACGGGGAAGCGAATTTCCACCGGTCAAGGATAATATCGCAGGTAAGCGACGAGGGTTATTTTGACGAGATAAGCGACGTTATTTATTCATACGTGCAGAGCCGCGTTTCGGTTGACAGGCAGGAAAGCGTCGAGGTGCTGCGCGTATTTGACAGCAATGTGTACGCTCCGGAAAAATACGCCGCGGTAGCCCAAAGGCTGCGTATTTTGGACATAGGGGTACACCTGGGCGAATGCATTCCGCTTTTGGGCGTTCTGGAAGAGGACTCCGCAAAATACATTTACAACATATGCGCCCTTTACAGCAAGGTAAAATCAAATAAAGACATAAACCTGCTGAAAACCTATGAAATAAAGCCTGTGAACAAGAAGCGGCTGGCGGGGGGCGTTTTGACCGTTGCGGCTCTGGCTGCCGTAGGAGCCGTGGGGTTTTACCTGTTTACGCTTTATACGGAAACAAACACGTACAGAACTGAAACAGAGGAAATAAACATGTTCCTCTTCAACCCGCAGACTATTCAGGCTATGGCCGACTTTTCCCGCTTGTCGGGGGAGCAAAGGGCCTTGCAAAACATGATAGCCATACATGGCGGATATGCGCTGACGGTTGCTCTGACACCCATAGCCGTATCAGAAGTGCTGTTGTCCGGTCTGGATGTATTCGGCAGCAAGGCCGATATTACAAGCATCAGCTTTGAAGTGGAAAACGGCTATATTTCCATATCCCTTGAGCTGGAAGACCCTGCCGAGATTTCTTACTTTGTCGGACTGCTCCGTAGCACCGGGCTTTTCCGGGACATATCTTATACGGGGTACGCAAGCAGCGGCGGCAACGCATACAACTTTTTGATTTTATGTCATTTGCGGGAGTTGAAATCCGTTGACTAAGAAAAGCTATGTCTTTACTACGCGCGAAAAAGTGCTGGTGATAGCGTTGATTATTATAGCCGCCGTCACCGGTACGGTAATGTTCCTGATAATACCGGCGAGGGACGCCCACGCCATTGCCCAATCCGATCTGGAGATGGCGCGTTCCCTCCATATGCGCGCCGTGCAGGAAATGGCGGCGGTGCCCGGCCTGCAAGCTTCCATAAACAACATGACCGAACTCCTGGACATATACCGCGAAAAATACACCGTCTTCAACCATCCCGAGGACCTCGAGTTCGAGTTCACACAGTTCCTGATCAAAAACGGCATGGTTCCCGACAGCGTAATGCTCCGTTACATGGAACCGGATGATCCTGTTTTTGCCGGCGAGTTTCAAATCTTCGAGATAAGAATCACCGCCGGTTCGCCGTACATCGACAACTTAGCCCTGCTGGCCGACTACGCCAACAGCGTCTATTCCTACCGCCTCACCCGCATGAATATATCGCCCGGCAGCGGCGCTTATACGGTGGAGGCTGTGCTGCGGTAAAAGATTAAGACCGCGGGGCGCTGCCCCACACCCCGCAAGGGACACTGTCCCTTGACCCTTTCGTTAAAAACAACCCATTCCGCCATTGCGGAGCGGTGATATGCAGGCATTTAAATGTGTAGGGGCGAACTGTGTTCGTCCGCGTATAAAGGGGGGAACGGTTAATGAACAACAAAGGTTCCGTGCTTATAACGGCAATGATCGTTTTTATAGTGACCGCTATTATCATAACCGGGGCGATGACTATAACCGCCGGTTCTTACCGCCGCGCCTGGGTAAACGAAAATAAGGCGCAGGCGTATTATACCGCGCTTTCAACCCTTAATATGTTTTGCGACGCGATTCTGGCAAGTCCGCAAACGCCTTTAGGGGCAGCGGTAATCAGTTATCTGACAACGCTCGACACCGTGGATGGGGCCGGCGAAATAGTACCCGGTAACAGATTTATGACCTATCATACCAATGCCGCCACTCGTGAAGCCAACGTCGCCGCCGCCATCGCCGCCGATCCGATTCCGATAACGCCTGTGGGTCAGCCAATTAACTTTCCAAATGTGGACGGATTTGCCGTAGGTTCGAGTGTTGTTACGGGGAAATATATACAATTAATCGCCAACAATCATACATTTTGCGACGTATGTGATGACGAATTCGACCCATGCCCTTTCATTGTGGCAGGCGAACCGGTACACATTTGTGACCTCTGCAATAACTCCGGTCTTATCGCGCTCCCATGCTGCGCAGCCGGCATTACTGTTTTAAAGGCAGTGATTTCATTGACCGCGACGGCAACCGTCAACGGACAGACACATATGGTTTCAAGGACATTGTACGAAAACGCTTCAAATATCACAGGTTCTACAGAAGGCACTGAAACAGTAATTGTTAAACTGCCCGGCAGCCATACGGAAATCCTAGACGGGGGCGGGCATTTAAAAGCAGACGCACACGGAACCCATTTTTACGAGATTCCCGCAGGCATAAACCTGACAGGAAATGCGAGTACAGTAATAGGATATACTGGCAATACCCAACCTATAGTTATCTTCATCCGAGGGCCTCGCACGAATCTAGCGACAGGCGTGGTTACCCCCGCTGCCAGTTTAATATATGGAAACGTTACCTGGGATGTACGGGCTCCAGCGGTTTATTTTGTTTTGGGGCCGGGTGCTACATTAAATTTGGAAGCCCATCAGAACATGGTTACCAGTTTGGACGGAGTTGCCGGAAACGCGCCCAACGGTAACTTCGATATATATATTTTGCATGAAAACAGGCTAGGAGCACCGGGAAATTTTATCTGGCCTAGTGGCGGTGGTGGATGGCGCCATGTTACTATAATCCAAGGAAATTTGGACAACCATGATGTGCATCCACGTGTTGCCGGTGCTGCTGACAGGAATCCTTTGTACACCCGGAGAAAACCGCCCAGAACTGATGGCGTTTGGAATAATCCTTATCCATTTTTTGACCCTTTTCAACCGCCTCCGGATTCTGAAATAGTCTCTGAAATAGAAATTACAATCCCGGTTAGGATACAAACGCCGACGTTTACTAACGACTCCGCACTGGCCAGAGCGCAAGGGTATGACAGCGGGTTTACGCAAGGAGGGCCGCGGCATGATATCCTCCCTTAACAGAAAAGGCTTTACTTTGGTGGAAATGGTCTGCGCGATTGTCGTTATCGCCATAATCGGAGTTGCAATCGCTTTCTGTGTCGCGTTTATGTTCAGGATGGGCAGCAGGGCCAAGGAAGTTACTACGATTACATCGAGAAACAATACGTCTGCGAATACAAATCCGTCCATTGCATCCCCTGCGGGCATCCCTACTTTCCCGCCGATTACTATTAACGTAAGGCACGCTGAGGGCGAAGAGCCTACAGCCACTTTTACACCCGGTCATACGTTCAGGCTGTCGGAGGAAGTGAATAATGTCACGGCGGACGGCAACCGGATGCGAAGGGTATGGTTTAGATAGCAGGTGACGCGTATGGCAAAGAAAAATGGATTTACTTTAGTAGAATTGATAATTACTATTTTGGTGGCGGCAATAGTTATGGGGGCTGCGACGGCTCTTTTGATGCAGCCGATTAGGGCGGCTATCCTTAGCCGGCAGATAAATCAGGCGTCCCTTATTGCGCAGGCTATCAGCGACTATATGAGGGATGAGCTGGTGTTCGCATCCGGGGTGTCGCTGACGGGCGTTCCCCCGCTTCCCTCTCCTGCTCCGCTCAACCCTCAGGCCGCGCGGTCTTTCCGCAATGATGCCGGTGCGGCTAATCGGATAGGCGGGATACCTTTTAACGACCCGCACTATAATCCGGGGTTTTTTAACGAAACATTTTTCGGGGGCATGAACACGAGTTTTAGGGTACGGAAAGTAGACGATACGGTTTTAGAGATACGCCTAACTATTATCTGGACGGGAACCGGCGGGTTGGAACATTCATTTGTGGAAACGTTTTCCGTCCGCTGTGAGAATTTGCCGCTGATCGGTAATCCTAATACAATCACCGGCACTGTAACCGCAGGTTTTCCGGATACGAATACAGTTATACATTACAGACCATAAGGCAGGTGTGATATTTGACAGAGACCACTACCGCAACACCTATTAATATACGGAACTTGAGAATCGGCGATGTGCTGAAAGCGCATGGATATATAGACGACGCGGCGATTAATGACGCGCTGGAGTTTCAGAGGACGAACAGGGAGCTGCGCCTTGGCGAGATTTTGATTAAGCTGGGGCATATCAGCGAGGATGTGCTGCTGGACTTTTTGGCAAGGCTTTTGGGTTTGCAGATTATTGACCTGAAGTCGTTCCATGTGGACCCGGACGCGGTGGGGGCCATTCCCCGCGCCATTGCCGAGAAATATACGATTCTGCCCATAAGCCGGAGCGAGACGGACATTATTCTGGCAGTAAACGACCCGCTTAATTTTCATGCCCTGGAAGAGGTACGGACGTTTGTCCCCGAGAATATAAAGCTTGCCCTGAGCAAGAAGGACGATCTGCGGCAAACCATTGAGCAGCAGTACAGCGACTTGCTTGCCAGGGGCGCGGCGCGCGAGGCGACAAATATCCAAACGGCGGAGCGGGAGATGGATTTCGACCTGCTGGGGGATGATGAGGAAACGCCGGTTGTCAGGCTGGTCAACTCCCTGCTGATGAAGGGTTATTCCGTTGGCGCGACAGACTTGCATATAGAACCGTTTGAGAATGAGATACTTGTGCGTATCCGTCTGGACGGCATCATCTCCGAGTACCTTTCGCTGGATTTCAATGTTTACAATTCCCTTATCACCCGCTTGAAGATTGTTTCAGGCCTGGACATTGCCGAAAAACGCATACCGCAGGACGGCAATTTCCGGTACCGCATCGGCGGCGTAAGCTTTAATATCCGTACTTCCGTCATACCGACGGTTTTCGGCGAAAAGGCCGTGCTGCGGTTCCTGGACATGAAGAGCCAGATAGATTTTGCCGATCAGTTCGGCATGAACGACCGCAATTATGAAAAAGTCATGAAGATCCTGCGCAATCCCCACGGGATCATATATATATCCGGCGCGACGGGCAGCGGCAAGACCACGACGCTGTATGCGTTTTTGGAGTATCTGTCCAAAAAGAGCGTGAGCATCGTATCCGTTGAGGATCCCGTGGAACGCAAGGTGCGCCGCGTGGCTCAAATGCAGATAAACCCGGCGGCGGGGCTTACCTTCCATGCCGGGTTGCGCGCTATCTTGCGCCAGGACCCCGATATAATCATGGTAGGGGAAACACGAGACGAGGAGACGGCGCATATATCCGTGCGCGCGGCTATAACGGGGCACCTGGTGCTTTCGACCATCCACACAAACAGCGCCGTGTCAACCATTGCGCGTTTGGTGGATATGGGGATACCGCCGTATATGGTGTCCAGCTCTGTCGTGGGGCTTTTGGCGCAGAGGCTGGTGCGGAAAATCTGCTCGCTGTGTAAGAAGGAGTACGCCCCGGAGGAGTCGGAACGCAGGCTTCTTGGCACCGGCGTAACCACGCTTTATAAAGGCATCGGCTGTAAGGATTGCAGCCATACCGGGTTTAAAGGCAGGATAGGCGTGCATGAGATTATTGACGTGGACGCGAAGATGCGGCATATGATAACCGAGCGCGCGGAGATTGACGATATCGAAAATTATTGCGTCAAAGAAAAGGGCATGACCCTTATAAACCAGGAAATACAAAGCCTAGTTCTGTCCGGCGTGACAACAATCTCTGAACTGGTGCGCGTCGCTGTAACCAATGATTAATAAATTCAAAACGAAGGGGTCAAGGGGCAAGCGCCCCTTGCGGGGGTTTGGGGGCAGCGCCCCCAAGGTCTTAATCCTTGAGGAGGGCCAAAAATGAAGCCAATAGACAGACTGCTGCTGGATTCGCGGAAGCAAAACGCTTCGGACATACATTTGACGTATGGGATGCCGCCGGTTTACAGGATTTACGGGAGCATGGAGCAGGGGGCTTCGGTTTTGGGGGATGCCGACTCGCAGGAGTTGATACGCTCAATTATTGACGAGGCTATGCTGGCGGAATTGAAGAAGGGGAAAGACGTTGATTTCTGCTATACGATTGAGGCGGGCGGCGGGAGCCTGCGCCACAGGGTTAATATTTATACGCAGCAGGGGCGGCTTTGCGGAACGATTAGGAACTTGAACGATACGATACCGGATATTGACGCGATGGGATTGCCGGCTGTGTTTAAGACGCTGGCGGACATGCCCCGGGGGCTGGTGCTTGTGACGGGCGCGACGGGCAGCGGTAAATCGACGACGCTTGCGGCTATGATCAACTATGTTAACATGAACAGGAAAACACATATCATTACTATAGAGGATCCGATTGAGTACGCGCATAAGCATAAGAAGAGCATTATACACCAGCGCGAGGTTGGAAGCGATGTGACGGGGTTCGCATCGGCGCTGCGTTCGGCGCTGCGTGAGGACCCGGATGTTATTCTGGTGGGCGAGATGCGCGACCTTGAGACGATCAGCGCGGCTATAACCGCGGCGGAAACGGGGCATCTGGTGTTGTCCACGCTGCATACGTCCGGGGCGGCGAGTACGATTGACCGTATAGTTGACGTGTTCCCGGCAAGCGGGCAGTCACAGATCAGGACACAGCTGGCGGCGGCGCTGCGGGGTATCATCTCCCAGCAGCTTTTGAAGAAGGCGGACGGCACGGGGCGCACGCCGGCTTTTGAGATTCTTGTGGCGAATGACGCTATTGCCAACCTTGTAAGGGAAGGTAAGGGGCATCAGATAAATTCCATGATACAATCGGGCCAAAAAGAGGGTATGCAGCTTTTGGACGCCCATCTGGCAAGGCTGGTGCGTTCCGGTATGGTCACAAAGGAAGCGGCAATCAATGCTTGCGCCAACAAGGATGTGTTCCTGGATTTCCTGTAAACGGGAGGGGTTAAGGTGTTTGTGGCAAGGTTCCTTAAACGCATAGCGCTGTGTATATGCTTTATGTTTCTTACGGTGCCGGTCTTGGGGCTTGCCCCGGTGATTGATATCCAGGGAGATGCGCCATTCCCGGAGGGGGGCGTATTTGGGGATGTCAGCGGGCATTGGGCGGAAAACCATATAATGTACTGCTATGACCAGGGGCTTATTAATATTTATGAAGACGGGCTGCTGCTGCCCAACGTGCCGATAACGCGGGCTGAGTTCGCATACTCCATTGACAACTGGATTACCAAGAACACGAACCTTCTGACGCGGCTTGATTTCCGGTACGAGCTGCGCGATATCAGGTTTACGGATGTCCCGCGCCAAGATCCATTTTACGAGAGTATAATGTCCGTTGCGTCCATAGGGCTGATGGTCGGGGCCGACGGGCTTTTCAGGCCCGAGGAAAGCTTGACGCGCCAGGAGGCAAGCACCATTTGGGAAAATCTTTTCGGTATGCTTTATAATACCACGATAGATGAGGATTACTTCGCAAGGCTTGACACGGGCGGGGTGCTTGGCAGATTCGAGGATGCGCACGACATCGCGCCCTGGGCCATTGACGCCGTTGCGGTTATGACGGATAAGGGATTTGTGGGCGGATACCCGGACAGCACCTTCAGGCCCTCTAATTCCATAACAAGGGCCGAGGCCTATGTGGTACTCGCTAATATTGAGTTAAATTTGATAAATTCGATGAAGGTCTTTGTGCCGGACTTTAATGAAAGCGACCCAAGGCTTATTAGGGTTTTGGCGAGGAACGCGGACGCAAACGGTTTTGACCTTGAGTTTACCGTGAATGACGCGGCGGTGTCCGCAGGCGCGCGCGTGCTTGCCGGCATGACAACCAGCCAATCTCTTGCGGTGACTGAAGACAATTTCAAGGATTTAGACGGCTTTATCGTACATGCGTTTGAACTGCACGAATTGGACGCGGTAAGCGTTTTTGCGTTCCAAAGCGTTTATTCAACGCAAATGAGCGCCGTATTCCCCAATGTATATTATATTTACGCCATGCTGGAGTGGGATACAGGCAATTCCGGGATTATCCGCGCGGTGGCGGGGCAAAGCGATGTTTCCGTGGCGGCTGTTTTGGCCGCGGGGACTTACTCCCTTGCCATATCCGCCGGGGGCAGCCTGTACGCATGGGGCGATAATCTGTCCGGGCAGCTCGGCGACGGGTTAAACGTGCCGCGCATGCTTCCGCATAAGGTTTTGGACAATGTATCAGCCGTGTCCGGCGGCGAAGGGGGTTCAGTCTATGCCCTGACGCATGACGGCGGGCTTTGGGCATGGGGGGACAACAGCGGCGGGAGGCTTGGAATCGGCTTGGAAACGGTAAACAACAGCCCCCTGCTTGTAATGGCAAATATTGAGAGCCTGTATCAGGACGGCGGTTCGGTTTTTGCGGTTACTGCGGGCGGCGGGCTTTGGGCCTGGGGCGGCAACCGTTTCGGCAGGCTTGGCGACGGCACTGTCGCGAACCATGCCTTGCCGGTGCTTGTGCTGGAAGGAGTCGCGGCTGTGGCGGCCGGGAATTATTATGCCACCTATGCCGTTTTGCGTAACGGGGAACTGTGGGGTTGGGGCAACAATGAGTTTGGGCAGCTTGGCGACGGGACTGACGGCAACAGAACGCGGCCGGCCAAAATAATGGACGGTGTCGCGTCTGTCTACCCCGGCGCAAACCGCGTATATGCATTGAAAACAAACGGCGAGCTTTGGGGCTGGGGCTCTAACAACCACGGCGCTCTTGGGACCTGCTCCGACGACCCCGGATTCCTTACCCAGCCCGTAAAGATAATGGACGGCGTAACTTCTGTCTTTGTTAATACAGACCATACCTTTGCCATTAACGTATTAAACGAGCTTTGGGGCTGGGGCAGCAACAGGTACGGCGAATTGGGCCTGAACGATACGGACGGCCTTGTGCCGCTTCCCCGGAGGATTATGCCCAACATATCAAGCATATCCTCGGGCAATAACCATACCCTTGCCCTGGGTACGAACGGCGATGTGTGGTCTTGGGGCCAAAACCACTTCGGACAGCTTGGCCGGGCGTCGGAAGGGCCCGAACCAGCGCGGGTGCTGAGGGGCGCCGCCAGGATTTCTGCAGCCGGCGACAGCTCCTTCATCGTAACGGCAAGCGGCGAACTGTGGGGCTGGGGATATAACTCCTCCTTCCAGCTGGGTGACGGCACCGATACCTCTAGGGAATATCCTGTAAGGATAATGATTCATTAAACGTACCGGCATGACCGCATCTATGCCTGGGTCACCAGAAAAAAGCTTATGTACCCGCTCGAGTATCTCGCCCTGCCAATAGCCGTCGCTGTCTAGAAAAAACCAATACTTGCCCGCCGCCGCTCTCATGCCCGTATTGCGGGCGGCGGAAAGCCCGCTGTTCTTCGGCAAGTGAATCACTTTTACCCGAACGTCCCGTGCGGCGTACCGATCGCATATGGCGCCGCTACCGTCAGTGGAGAAGTCGTTTATAAGGATAACCTCTAAATCACCAAATCTTTGGGATAAAACACTGTTTACGCATTCTTCCAAATAACCCCCGACATTATAAACAGGTATAATAACGCTGAAGAAACTGCTCATAAATAAACGGAATTCCTTTTCCATGTCTTTGGTTTACTTTGTAATTATATTCGCTATTATACGCAATGTCAAAACATCATACGCAAGTTTAAACATTTTGCGCAAACATACAATAAAAACAAGGGACGCAGCTTTGACAGGCGGCCCTTGTGTGATCCTATGGCAGGCTTTTATACCATGTTGCAATCTAAGTGATAGTAAGATGGTATTAGGGATAGCTTTACATTTTTTGCTTTATGGCAGAAGAAGATACGCCCTGGGTGTATTCGGGTTCAATTACTTCGCCGCCCCATTCTTCCATGACTGCGATGGCCTTGGCCCGGACATCCGCCAGAGGGCCTTCGCGCCAGTCCGTGCCGTGTACCATAAAATCTGGCTTAAACTTTTTGAGGTTGGGCGCGTAGTCGCGGGTGGATTGGGTTACTACGTACTTGACCCCTTTTACGTTTTCGATAACTTTTTTACGCATTTCAAAGGACATGATCGGCGGATTTTTGTAAGTAGAGATGGCTTCATCTGAAAAAAGCCCTACCATAACACTGCCATACCGGGCGGCTGTTTGGATAATATTGATATGCCCCGGATGGATGATGTCTGCCGCCATGGGTACATATACCAGTTTCGGCGAGCCAAATTCTTTGATCCGCTGGGCTACGCTGTCATCATCATATTCAAGAGACCGCCTGGCGGCAAGATCCGGCATAACCGGCTCAGCGGGCCGGATGCTGTGATGCACGCAGCCGTCGCATACCAGGCCGTCCAGCTTATCATCAATGAATGCCTGACGGACACGCTTTATTTTTTCGCCATACCAGCCTTCTTTCAAGCTGACCTTATTTAAGTCCGCTACAACCAGCATATTTTCATAATCCGCGTTTTCTACCGACAGATACCCTTCGCAGGTGATGGAGATGGCGTCAAAAGGCAAGTTGCATCGGCGAAAAACCTCGTCGTCTGAATAACATTTTAGCAATGTTTCAATTTCGGGCATATATCCCCCTTGATTATACACGTTTTTGAAAACGACTTCGTCAGAGTACTTTCCGAAAACGGCGTGAAAATCGTCTTTCATATATTCAGTGAAGCGGGTCAATATGGCGGTTACAAAGATTTTATACTGTCTGCCGCTATCTTTTCTGTATTGGTACAGATATTTCAAATGATCATAAACCACATCAAAGTCGTCTTTTCCGTGGATAAAGGCGTACATGTCCCGCTCCGGCGCGTTGATGGAGAATTTTATACTGTCAAGTCCGGCGTCAACCACGGCGCGGATCCGTTCCGGCGTTGCCAAAGAGCCATTGGATGTAAGGTATACATATTCATATCCGATTTCTTTTGCTTTTTGAATATATGCGGGCAGTTCGGGAACTAAAAAAGGCTCTCCGGTAGCATAAAAGCCTACTTCACGAGTGCCTAAGACGTAGGCTTGCCCCAGAATATCAAAAACAAATTCGGGCTTGATTTTGCCGATTTTGCGCGTCATCTTCGTGTGGGCGCAGAAGATACATCTGTGATTACAGGCATTGGATGTCTCTATGAGGAAATTTGTACGCGGGAAAGGGGGCTCCAGGCAGTATAATTCCTTCCGGTCCGCTTTTTTTAGATCAACCCTATTTTGCAGATCCATGATGATTTCTCCTTTCGGTTTATGTATTAACCGTTTTCTTTTGTCAAATAGGCCATGAAACAGTTCTTATTCTGGATAGGTGTGGTGGTTGGACGGCCTAAATCAGCGCGGGAGGACAAGTTGCACATCACTTCCATAAAAGCGGGGCCTTCCGTGTCATTCAAGGCATTTAAGGCGGCGATTAAATCCCCTTGGGAAGACAATTTGAATGTTTGCCTGTATCCCAAGGCTTGCGCCGCTTCACGAAGGCTCAGCTGGCCGCTTACCGCCGGCAAGCCGCCAACGGTTTCATGTGCCCCGTTATTTATCACCACGTGTACAAGATTCTTCGGCGCATGGACGCCGACAACGGCTAGGCTTCCCATATGCATAAGCACAGCTCCGTCTCCGTCCAGACAAATAATCCGCTTTTTAGGGCTGGCCAAAGCTATGCCGTAAGCGATCATCAGGCTGTGGCCCATGGAGCCTACCGTCAGGAAGTCATGGGAATGGCCTGCCCCCTGGTGTTCGCGGATTTCAAAGACTTCACGGGACAGCTTGCCGGTTGTGCAGACATAAGCCGTATCACTGCTTACGCCGGCGTCAAGTATCGTCTTTATAGCATCTTCCCGGGACAATGCGGCACCGGATATGTATTTCATTTTTTTATCATTTCGCAAGGCATCTTTGCGGATTACGAAAGCGACGGATTGCCCGGCCCTGATATGCTCTTTGAATTCGTTGAGGGCAATGTCCAAAGCCCCGTCTTCCTTGGATACAACGGCATATGGTATTTCCAGGCATTCCAGCATGGGCAGTGTAACATCGCCCTGAAAAATATGCTGGGGCTCATCTTTCGTACCCGGTTCACCCCGCCAGCCGATCACAAATATTACAGGTATGGCATAGACTTTTTTATGCAGCAAGGAACATATGGGATTGACCGCGTTGCCAATGCCGCTGTTTTGCATATACACCACGGCGGGGCGGGACGTGGCCAGATAGTGCCCCGCGGCAAGCCCCACTGCCGCGCCCTCGTTAGCGGCCACAATATGCCTGTCCGACACGCCGTATCTGTGCATAACCGCATCGATAAAAGGGCTTAACAAGGAATCAGGCACGCCTGTGTAGAATACGCCTCCCAAATCCTCCAGAAGGTTAAGGAATTTATATGCGTCCATATACAGCACCTAAATGAAAGTAAGCACTTTCTGAATGGGCATACAGAAGGCATCAGAGGCTTCCTTGCTGCGCCCGTGGGCGAGGATGCTTTCGGCTGTTTTCATCATAGCCGGGTATGCGCTGCGCAAAAGATGGTTGGCGTGAATGATAATATTAGCCCCCTTGTCATGAAGCTGTTCTTCTGTAAACTGGTTATATGTAGTAGGTACCACTACAATAGGGACACTGGTTGAATAAGCCCTAAACCTCTCCATGAACGCAAAAATATCGTCACCGGTCTTTTCCTTGCTGTGAATCATTACAGCGTCAGCGCCGGCATCAATATAAATTTTTGCCCGTACCATGGCATCATCAACACTTTTTCCGGCAATCAGGCTTTCCAGACGGGATATAATCATAAACTCCCGTGTAGCCTGAGCCCGTTTGCCCGCCGCTATCTTGGCTGCAAAATCCGCCGGGTCGTCCAATACCTGAGCTACATCTGTGCCGAATAGGGAATTTTGCTTAAGCCCCGTCTTGTCCTCAATGATAACAGCCGAAACGCCAATCCGTTCCAAGGTCTTTACATGAAACGGGAAATGGTCGATTTTTCCGCCGGTGTCTCCGTCTAAGATGATGGGCTTAGAAGTAACTTCCATAATTTCGTTAATGGTGTTAATCCGGCTGGTCAAATCCACCAGCTCAATGTCCGGTTTACCCTTAAAAGCCGAATCACATAAGCTGGATATCCACATGGCGTCAAATTCCTTAACCGTTAAAGAGGATTCGTCCATAACACGGACATTTTCGGCAATAATCCCGGTAAGGCCATTAGAAGCGTCTATAGCGCGTATGTAGGGCTTTAATTGCAATAACTTCCGCAGCTTGGCCAGCCTCTGGTCAGGGGTGGTCAAGGCGCTTGTAAGCTGCCTGGACAGATTATTTGCAGATAAATTCTTGGTATAAGGCACCTCAATAAGCTGACCTTCCCATTCAGAAAGAACCTCTACAACCCGCTGGCGGATAAGCTGCATATGCCCCGTACGCCAGTCGTCCCCGTGAACGACATAGTCCGGCCGAAGCTGGCGCAGGATGCCCGTATAGTCCATATGTTCCTGCACGACCACCCTGTCCACGTGCTTAAAGCTGGCCGCGATCTTCATCCGTTCCGCCGTGTCCAATAAAGGCGGGCGCTTATATGTAGCAATTGCCTCATCGGTCAGCACCCCGACTATAACCTTTCCATATCCCGCCGCATGGTTGATGATGTTAATATGGCCGGAATGATATACATCCGTGGCCATGGCCACATATGCCAGCTTTTCAGACATCTCCCGTATTCCCCTTTGCTGTAAGCCTGTCAATAATATACTTGCCCCCGGCTTCCCCGCTTCTTCCGGGATGGTAAACGTATTGTTTCAAGGTTTGCTCGATTTGGTTTTTGTACGAATCCTTGTTTTCCAACAAATCAACCACAGCTTCGTTTAATCTCCCAAGGTCATTTACGTCAATCGAAACTCCCACCTTGTCCCGAAGCGAAATATCCAAAACTTCCAGACCATATTGTTCATAATTAGGGTTCATAATTTTCATGGGCGTATTTATGTAGATACAAGGCCTGTGAGTACAATATGAAAATTCATACGAAATACCGGACCAGTCGGTAATCAGCACATCGGACGTGAATATGGACCGGTTACTTGAAAAATCCAACTCAAAGATAAGTTCGCCATCGGTCACATACCGGCAATAGCGTTTTGCCAAAAATTCCATGCGTTCGGGAAACAAGCGGGTGTATTGCGGATGAGGGCGGACAACGACAATGCGGCCTTGTCCGAGCAGCGCCTCTAACATGGAATCGATGCAAATATCTAAGATATTGTCAGCTTGCCATGAAGGGGCAATTAAAATAAGCGGTTTTTCATTCTGTACGCTGAGGATCCCGGCATATGATTCGACTAATTGGTCGTAAAGGCCGTAACCCGTCTTCACCAGTTTTCTTCGGGTCAAGTTTGCCAGTTCCTCCCGGCGGCGCAGTTCGGCAACCTGGTGCGGCCCGACGCAAAACACCGTGTTGAAAGTGTCAAAGGCTTTCTCTTTATAAATAAGAGACGTGCTGGTAGGTGAATGAAATGTATAGATATATTCTATATCATCCCGTACAACGGAACGCTTCATGTGATAACTTTGCAAGTCCGGCACGGTGGTCACCATAATATCGGCGTCCAGCTTCAACATTAGAAAGATAGTTTTTCGCTGGCTTGCGAAATAAGGTATCAACCGTTCGCTGTTCTGTTGGAAAACGGCATCATCCGGGTCGCTGGTGAGGTAATGTATTACAATATCCGAATGTTCAAGCAAGTATTCAATAGTATTTTTGTAATATTTATACTGTCCGCTGGAAAGCGCATAAAATACCAGCTGTTTTTTTTTAGCCAAAAACCGGGCGGCATCATCGTTTTCTCTGGTTCTGAGCGCCTTGTTTCTTTCTTTCTCTTCCTTATGTTCCGCAGGTGTTTTGCGTTCGGCTTTTTGCTGCGCCAACGCTTCTGCCGCCAATTTTCTTGGGTTGTACATTTGATAAAGCGCGAACGCCACGGCTATGGCGCAGAGGTTCCCCGCCGTCCAGTACAGCCCCACCCCGGCCGGGGTGACCGCCGCGAAATACACGCTAAGCCCTACGTTAAAGACAGCAAGCCCAAGATTAGTCTTTTTACCTTGGCTTAAAGCCCCTGGGCTGATAGAATTTTGCACTAATGAGAATAATAATGCGGCCAAGCCCGACAACAGAGGAATAATCAATTCGGCTGATGGATTGCGTAAAGAAGGTATTACGCCCAAATCAAAGATTAAAAAGCGCAGGTCCGTACCTTCCGGCAACCTCATATGGCGCAGGGGATCGTACATAACCTGCAGCATGCCCACAAGCAATAACAACTGTGCCAGCAGGGGAACTAAACCCACTAGAGGGCTGTAGCGTTCTTTGCCAAAAAGTTTGTACTGCTCTTCGTTAAGCCGCTCTTTGTCTTGGTTGTAACGTTTCTTTATTGCGGAAAGAGCGGGCTGTAATTTTAACAGCCGGATGGAATTCAAATGCGCCAGCCTTATAAGCGGAAACAGCAGCAGCTTCGAAATCGCCGCGAAAATCACAATTGCCATACCGAAGCCGCCGGTGATAAGGAAGGCTGCGTACAGCACATACCCCAGAGGAACACCTAAAACCGTTTCAATGATGTTCATTTTCGTTTATGGTATCTATTACACCTTCTTCTGTATCGTCAGTAATGTTAATGGGTTTGGATCTATTGGATCCTGCCTTTTTTCCAGGAAACAGGCCGCGAAGCTTTTTTCTCAAAGAAAAAAGCACAGCCCCGCTTACCGCTGCCAAGGCTATCAGCACCTGTAACAGCATCCCGCCAAAACCGGGGTCAAGATACATATTAAGACCTCGCTTTATATATGAAGTTTAAGGATTCATCAAGACATATAATCCAGAAGTCAATGCACCGCCTGCGCCGCCATTAAAGCAACAAGAAAAATCTAGTAATAAAGCCAGATTATAGTATAGGATAAATTTAAACTTATGTCAACCTGGAATTTAATGGAGTTCACTCCATAAATAGGCGATAATTGCCCCGCCAACCGGCAAGCCTTCCGCCGTCCAAACCCCATGAAGCGCGTAAGGTTCAAGCACCATGTAATAATCGCGGCCTCTGAAATGATACGCGTTGGGATACTCGGATGCTGGAGCTGCGGGGAGCATACGCATGATGATTTCCGGCAGAAAATCAGGATCGTCTTTATGCACCATGTGTATTGGATTGACCGGACGAAGGGTGTACCGGGCATCTGTGTACCTCCAAGTGAAGGGATAAACAGCGTGTTGTACTACGTTTTCAAAGCCAATTTGCGTGATGTTATTTTCCTGTACAAGGGCATAGATATTCGCTGACGGGCTGTGCCACCCGAAATCGACCGGAAAACTCCTGAGTATTTCGTAGGTTCCTTCGTTACTGATTGCATAATTTCTTGCCCTTTCATGGCTCGAAAATTTCAAAGGCATATGATAAGCGTACACGGAGGCGGCATATCCCTGAGTGAGGCTGAGCGCCGATATAAAGCACAGGACAGCCACTCCAAGGGTGCGTAACAATATGGAGGGCTGGGTTATGGATACGTGCTTTAATTGTATCTTTCCTGTTAAGGATATATATATCGTTAGGACGAATACGGGAATAGCGCACAAGAAAAAAACTATATCTTGCTTGAGATTAAACGCTAATATAATGCATACGATAACCGTGCCGGTGATACAAAGTAAAAACGCCAAGATATTGATGCTGCGGTTCCGCTCTTTTTTTTCAATAAGCTGGTTTGTTTGCGTACAAAGCCATTTTCCTAGGAGCATGTCTAAGGTCAGGGCAACGACGGGGATAGCGCACAGGAAAGAGGCCATCATATACCGTCCGGCTGAGGTACACCATTTGAAAGAAAAAGCGCATATGAGGATGGCACCTGCCGCAGCGGCGGCATACCCCAAATAACTCCACTTTTTTTGGGCAACGGCAAGCGGGACGGCAAACAGGAAGGATACGAGTACAATCAGCGCATGAAAGGGGAACCCCGAAGTATCATGACTGTATATCCAGTTAAATGTGATGTAGGTGTTAGGGTATAATGTGATATTGGGATCCTCTATATCGACGGACAGGGCGTTCGCGATGCCGTGAGCGGCTCTCAGGGTTGTGTTGGCGACCCTGCTGTTATTCGATACGAAAGTATACATAATGTTCTTGACCATGCCTACTGTCCTAACCCTCACGCCGCCTCTGGCAGTAAATTCGGCATCGGTTACATAATGGCTAATGCCTAAGAAGTCGCCGTTAAAATGGGTTGCGTTGCGGATAAAGAAGCCAAAGGGCATACTTAGCGCGCACAACATGACGATTGTACAAATTTTGAGCGTTGATTTTGGCGGAACCCTACGCATGATCGACAATATAAAATATAACGCAAACGGAACTAGCACAACGCCACCAATCTGTTTTATGAAGAACGCAATCCCGCAGGAAAATCCCGTGAGCACTGCCCAAAGATCCATTTCCTTTTTGCCGCGAATAGGGTTTTTTATGAAGGATGTAATGTAGTAAATGACAATTAGCGCGTAAGTGGCGGGCAGAAGGTCATTCTGCGTGGTAGATGCCTGCATTACGGCGATAGGCATGGTTGAGGCGAGTAAAGCCGCAAGCGCTTGAAGCTTGCTGTTAAGACCCAATGAACGGCATATGCCGACTATTGCGATAATAGCGCCGATGAAACCAAAAAACTGAACTAGATTCACGAAATAATCGCTCCCACCCATCAATGTGCGGGATTGAAGAAACATGTAGCTGGCGCCGGGATAGCTGATATACTGCGAACGTAGATTTGTAGCATAGAAATCAACACTTTGGTTTTTATACCAGTGAACCGTGCGCTCTAAGCTAAAGGTCATGCTGTCGTAGTTGACGGGCGGGTAGATTAAGCAGCGCTCCAATGCCAATATGCAAATTGCAACAATGGCAGCGGCAACGGCCAATTCGAAGGCGTGGCGCTTAAGCGTCAGAAGCCGCAGGTCGCGGAAGAAACCACGGGTCTCTTTGAACCGATGCCTAAAAAGAAAAACGGAAGCGGCACAAAACAATATCCACGCCACTGAAACCGTAACGGTGTTATAGGCGGTAAATAGGCTCAGCACCTCACACAGGAGGATAGTATAGGCTGAACATATGACAAACGAATCAAGCAACGCCCTAGTTAATTCCTTAGCTTGTGCGAGTCGGATTAACATGATGATAATAAAACTGACAGGTAATAGGAAAATCATTGGTTCGTCTCCTTATTAATTAATATTTTGAATTACGCTGAGCTTTTTGTTCATGTATTAATCGAAGCTGCTTAATAAAATATTGTCGCCATGTATAATTCGGTACATTGTATTTGGTTTAATTATAACATTTTCTTCAAACAGGAACCAATAATTCTCTATGAAGTCGGAGTCCAAATCCAGTATATAAACATATTGATATGATTCAAGTGATTCCGCCCAATCCTCGGTGCTGACAGTAGATAAAACGCCAAGATCATTAACGGCAAAATTGCTGAAAATAAGCCCTGATCTTATCCATATACCCCTCCCGAGTGCTTCATAATGTGCCATGCCCGCGAAAAAGGTTTGATAATGATTTGGCACTGGCTGAATGAATCGTACCCTGTCCCCATTTTGTAAATAAGGGAAGTATCTCGATATACCAGTGATATTAGCGCGCATATCTATATGGTCCGCAATCGTGGAACGGCATGTTAAGACCTTAAAGACCGCCATTTGGAATCCGCCGAAAAGAAGAACGAACGCAAGGGGCGCAGCTATGCATAAATATACTTTTCTATATGTAAACGCAACTCTCAACAGCATAGATATTACCAGTAATATAAATCCCATTAACAATGATCCGAAATACCGCTCAACCGATGGCGCTAGAATGGCAAAACGCTCGGGTAATTGATATATAAATCCGAAGCAAATTGTTAATAAATAAAGGATTATCGAGAATATAAATGTGGCTGATAATATAATCGTACGCCGGATCGCAAAGCTTTTCTCAATCCAGCAATAAATTAACAGAAGCGATAAGACCGCCAGCGTAATAAAAGCGCCTGTTGCGGGTACAACGCTATGGAAAATTGGGTGAAAGCCAATATAATGACCCATTGTACGTGTGAAAAAGCTGGAGATTGTTTCATCGGCGCCTACATATACATACTGGGGGGAACGCCCTGAAAGCATTTCCGCAATCGTTCCAAAAGCGGATCCGCCTTTGCTGAAAGCTACAAAGGTATTTACCGCGTTAACGGCTATAGCGCAAAACAGCCTCCAGATAAAATACGGCAGCACCAAGCATATACACGGAACCGCAAAAGCTTTGATCCCACGCCATAAATTATTATGCATACCTTTTTTCTTTAAATAATTGGGGGCGGCAAATGAATAATCAATCATGCAAACCAATATCGCCAGCGCGCCAAGCACAAGACCGTTTGTCTTAATCATGAACATTGCAAACAATGTAAGGCAGAAAGGGAGCTTCCAATGATGAGAATTATTCTTTTCACTATAATACAGAAAGAGCAGATATCCAAACATGCCGCCTAAAATGGAATCCACGAAAATAAAGCCAAATGCTGATCCCTCGATGGGATGGATAATCAGCGGAACCGCGAAAATCAAAAATACCGGAACCCCTAAACATAAACAATAATACAGCGGTTTAATTTTTTTAAAAAGCGGGGAATCAAAAGCTTTTAATCCGCTGAATAAGGGCAGAAGAAAGCAAAGAAGCAAAAACCCATGTGAGAATATAGCTACCCATTCCCTATACCCGAAAGACAATTTCAAAAAATAATACGCGAAGATAGACGTAAACCCCGGCCAGTCTAACTGACCAAAATATTCAGGGGTAGCCGCGGCCAGGCTGTCGTAAAGATAATTTAACTTAATCAGAGTTGCCCATCCCGTGCCAAAATCATCCCCAGAGCCGAATATCGCAGAGTAGGCAAAGAAATAAAGAACTGCCATACATATTATAAGCAATAAGTTTTCGCGGTTTAACAGAATTTTTTTATAGCTGATACAGCTTCTTTTTATTATGAGCAAAACGATAAAAAATACTGCGGCGGAGGCTAATATATATAAGCCTATGCTAAGGCTGCCAAATAATCCGCAAAGGAACAAGGTAAGAGTAATTGTCAAGGCGGCCAATGGCAGGCAGTCTATAAGCTTTTTGTCAAAATAATGCGCAAAAAATAATGAATATACGCAAAGAATTGCAACGGGGATAAGCGATAGCAATATCTCTGTCATATAAATCATTCCCTCTTTTCATAATCTATAAGCCTAAGCTCGTATGATCTTTTGTTGGCCTTAGCAATCATGTCCAGAATAAGGGCGCAAGCCAAGGACAGCATGGACATTATCATCAGGCCCACCGCCAAGATAGCGAATGGGATACGGGTAATGATCACCTGCGTAATATATTGATAGATAACGGGGGCGCCGGACAAACAACCCATTAGGAAAAAAAATAAGGAGATTGCGCCGAAAAATTTTAAAGGCCTGTAGTCTTTTAAGATGTTGATTATTGTTTTGATTACCCTTATACCGTCCGATACCGTACTCAGCTTGGAATAACTCCCTTCCGGCCGGTCCCTATACTCAATGTGGACTTCCCTTATAAGGAAGTTCCGGTCAAGCGCGTGAATAGTCATTTCTGTTTCCAGTTCAAAGCCTCTGCTCATTACGGCAAAGTTTTTCACAAATTTCCGGTTTAAGGCACGGTATCCGGTCATAATATCGGATACATTGCCGTTGAACAGGCGGTTAATCAGTTTTTTTACCAGGTTATTTCCGAAATTATGGAAGCTGCGCTTGTTTTCCCTTGCATAGGCACCGCCGGACAAACGGTCGCCAATCACCATATCGGCTGCGCCCTTAGAAACAAGATCAATCATTTCACGCGCGGATTCAGCAGGGTAGGTATCGTCGCCGTCCACTACCACGTATATATCGGCATCAATCTGCGCGAACATGGTACGGATGACATTGCCCTTTCCTTGGCGCGGCTCATGGCGGACAATGGCGCCGGCTTCCAGCGCCAAACTTACCGTATCGTCTGTGGAATTGTTATCATAAATGTAAATATCAGCCTCGGGTAAAATCGCTTTAAAATCCAAAACGACTTTTTTTATCGTAACGGCTTCGTTATAGCATGGTACCAGAACAGCGATACTCATCATTGGTCATTCACCTACCACTTTATGTCAATTTTTAAGTGCCGTATTGAAAAATTGTAACAAAACAGGAAAACGGGGGAAATATTTGCTTTATATAATAGTTTTAAAACCCACAGCGCCATGCCTTTCACGCCGCGCCGGCTAAGGCTTTTAAGGGATAAACAGGGATTTCTAAACCATCCCGGAAAGTCATGGTTAAAGTAACTTTTTGCCCATGCGGCGTATTCGGACGATTTAAGCGAAGGGTTCGCATACGCTCTGTGCGCCATGGAAACGCCGATGTGAACGAACATAGCAAGGTAAACGATATCCGGATTCCATCCGTTGATGGCATAATCCTCTTTAATACGGGCAAGTTCGTGTGCGAAGAGCTGTATTGTGTCAAAAGACGTTGCGCTGATTACCGAGGCGGGGTGTACCCTGTAGTGGAACAGGACATCCGGCACAAAGCAAATCCGCGCTGTCCGCTGATACAACCGCAGCAAAAAGGACGCGTCTTCGCCAACACGGAAAGGGGGCAGGCGCAAATCCCCGATTACGCTGCGGCGTATCAGTTTATTCCACAAAGCGGCGTTGATCCACACGGGTAATTCGTTTTGCAGAGGAGATACCATAACACGGACGGGAAACCGATCCATTTCATAACAATATGTCTTTCCTGTAGCGGAATCAAAGCGCCGGTAAGCGCATACCGCCATGTCGGCGTCTTCCCGCGTGATTGAAGCGTGTAACTTTTCCAGCATTTGGGGGTCAAGCTCGTCGTCGCCGTCGGTGAAGAGTATATACTCGGTTTGTATGGGATAATCCAGCGCAACGTTACGGGTAAGGGACGGAGAACCCATGTTTTCCGGATTGAACACCGCGTCTATTTTCCCGGGGTATTTTGCTTGATACTGCCGGATTATATCGGGCGTACGGTCCGCAGAGCAATCATCCACAACAAGAACTCTGAAATCCTTGAATGTTTGGGCGAATATCTGGTCAAGACAGGTTTGTATATAGCGCTCTAAATTATATGTGGTTATGATAACCGTTATCGCTTCCATAGCACCCACCTATGTCTTTTGTGTAAATACGTGTTTCCGTTTTAAATTTTTACGCCTATATATATAAAATACTGCATCCGCCGGCTAAATTTCAACGTTTTAAAACCGTTTTGCTCCAGCTCTTCCACCAGTGACGGCCATCGCTTGCCCATGGCTATATGTTCGGGCCGCTCTAATTCCGATTCTATATAGAACTGTCTTGAAAATAACATGCGTACTAAAATTTTATAATAAAATTTACCAAAAATAGACATCCTGTTATCATCATACACAAACAGTACCCCCCCCCCCCGCACAAGAAGAATCTTTTTCGGTTTTGGTAATGCCTGCTATGTTTTTAACGCAATTGCTCAATTCTCCGTAAGGCAAGTGATGTAATACGCCTTGTATCACCAAAATATCAAACTTTGGCCTTTCAATGTCTAAAAATGACGGAGATGTGATGGATTCCTCAAAAAAACAAATCTTATCGGCTATTTCTGGCCGCAACGCGTTGGCAATGTCCATTCCGCTTAAGTTGCGGTACCCAAGTTTGTAAAGCCTCTGAAGAAATTCTCCGCGTGCGCACCCGATATCTAAAATCGTGCTGTCTTTTTTTAGATACTTAAAAATCGGCATCAAAAACTTGAATTTGATGTTCCTTTGATACCAACGAATTAAGGGATTCGCGTCCAAACCGTCATACCAATCCTGATATTCTAAGGAATCTATGTTTTTAACAGGCATTTTCTTATGTCCTCCTAATTTTTTATGTTTTTATAAAGCGCTAGTTAACAGTCACTTAATGCTTGTTATTTCATCCGCTACATCATTCATTTGTTGAACGACTATTTTAGACATGAAACTGACCCTTTCATTTAAGCCGTTGGAGATTGCCCCATGTTCTTGTTTTGAGGTTTCTATAAGGCGCGCCACCTTCTCATTTGTCGCATCTCCTAACGTCACGCCCAGATGGGTAATATTAAGCCATTCAAGCAGGGATTGTACTTTTGTATCGTAAACCAGCGCAACGAACGGCACTGCCGCGCGGGCGGCAAAAATCATGGAGTGCATCCGCATGCCCAGCAAAAAGTGACTGTTCTCAATTGCCGATACCATTGAAAACAACGAACTGCCCTCATAGGGCATCACATAATAAGTACCTTTTTCAAAGAGCGGCTCAATTTCTTTTGCCAATAAAAAGTCGTGCACAACGGTGGGAACAAATACGGCTGGCATACCGTATATCCTGATTGCATTTTTAATCCCATTGATTAAAATCTCTTTTTTTGTTGAAAAATCTAAACGGTCTCGTTCCCAGAAATTGACCGCCTCGAACCATTGAGAGGCGGTGACGGTAAGATAGCCTTTAGCAGGAAGTTCGATGCCTTTGAATTTCAAAGGCATCACACCGCTTTCTCTCTCCTGTACGAACACAGCGTCGCAACTTAAGCGAGCGGTCTCTATTCCCATGCTCTTAAGCAGATTAAGGCCGTGCTCGTCCCGGGGGAAAAGGCCGTCGGCCCTCTTCAAGCGGCGAGCGCAAAGCTTTTTTCCGGCATTGGTTTTGATGGGCCCGACACCTATCGAAATATAATAAACATTTTTCCCAAATAACTTAGCTAAAGAATGCCACATAAACATAAACGGTAAGTTGTATGGAGTCATATCATGCATCAGCCCCCCGCCTCCGAAAAAAAGAGCGTTTGAGCGTATTAAATGAAATAGAATGCGGATACAGTTTGGGAACATACTCAGGAAAACGCTTTTATTAATCCCCTCGTTAAGCCTAAGCGGCGTTGTATTAATGCCAAGCCATTTCCCAATATTGTCAGCCCTTCCGGAAGTAGCAGTAATTTCAAACGAGGAAAACCGCGACACAATGGCCTTAAGTATGGCGTCATCCCCTTTGTTGCCGCAACCATACGCGCCGATGATTAAAACCTTTTTCGCTTTGCCAGCCATTTCTGATCATCTGCCTTTTTTATACAATAGGTGTTAAAATGGGACGTCTATTTTTAAATTTTTAGCCAATTCCCGCAGCTTTCTGCGTTGTTCTGCGGTGCGCTTCCTCATAAGACGCTCAATCGGTTTGATGCACGCAAAAAATATATAATATAAAAAACTACCAGCCGGGAACAATTTGTTTGCTTTATAATAAAAATACACATCTTCATAATAGCGCTCTTTTTTAGATGCGATTATATAGCCGATATAGAGATTCCGACGCTTTTTATATCTGTCTATATCAAACGCATGCCGGTATTGCTCCAGAACACCCAGCGCATCCAGCGACGCTAAAGTAAAACAACATTTTGCGCAGCTTCCGCAGTTTTTTCCGGACATTGTGCAGACGTTTAAATACTTTTTCGAAAGTTCAAAATCAATCAAAACTTGCCTCGTTTTTTGAAGCCGGGTATAGGGCGACAAGGCGGAGTAAAATGTCAGCGTATCCGTTGAAAGATTTGATATCGTAAAAATATCGTAAAGGGAGGAGTCGCCCGCCGGATTGATATGGAAAGAATTAAGGTTAAAGGTAGACGAATAGTAATATATCTTAAATAATTTTTGAAACATAAACACTACACCGCAATTTCTAAATACATCTACCTTATTATGATCAATAGCGAAAACTTCGGCTATGTTGGTATCGACTCTAAGTATCTTAATGCCAATTTCGCCAGCCAAAGCCTTTGATGCCTTGTATAGATTATTGTATACTGTATCGCCATCCTCATCTATACGTACTAATCCATCGCCATAATGAGAAGATCCCGCGTTAAAAAATGTACCGTGCGTTATTTTATAATTAGGATTATCTTGCAGATAATTATGAAAATATATCGTGGATAACGAATCCACACCACAAGATAAACCTGTTCCTACCGCACCAGCCGACTTATAATTTTCGTCAACCGTTTGGCAGTTGATTTGTATGTTCTTATAATCCGCATTTTCTTCGCTTAGGGCTTTGATCAGATAATGCTTTATCTGATAATAAATCCTTGCGCTTATGGGCGCATCGAATGTCACATCATGGCCTTGTTTCATTGCGAAATAGAAAATCCAAACTAAAAAAGCATCGGCACGATCAACGGTTAAGTAGCAAGCGTAATCGTTTTCAATTGTTATTTTTAACGTTTTATCCACATTATCAATACTCAGCGGCACAACGATAGTAGTGAATTGATCACTATCGTCTTTTATGAAAGCCTTCTTTACGTGGATCATACCATACCCCTTAATAGGATTTTTTTTCCAACCTAAAGGAAAGGTAAGATAACATTGCTTTCGCAATCCTTTTGAATTCCTGCCAGCTCATATTTTTAATTAATGTTTTGCATACATACATAGGCGAAAAGTAGTAGCGGCTCATATAACGATCTCTCAGCGCGAGCATTTCCTCAGCTTTTATGTCATCATAATTAACAAGAGCCCTGAGGTGACCGTTGCGGTCGAGCCATTGACCGTAATCTTCGGTAACCAACCGGCCGCTTTCTTTTGCCCAAAGATAAAATTCAGTGAACGGAAACGGGACAGCCTGCTGAAAGAACACCATGTCAGGCTCAATCTCCTTGGCAAAACGAAACGTATCCTCCATCGTGACGCGCGTATCTCCCTGAAGGCCAAGCATAAAGCAACCGAAGACTTTTAATTTCGCCTTTTTCGCATTTTTCATGAACTCTCTGGATTGCTCAAGAGTGATGCCCTTTTTGCTGTTATCAAGTATCTTCTGATTGCCGGATTCAAAACCAACAACCAATAACCTGCAGCCGGCCTCTTTCATTTTAACCATTAAATCATAGGGTACATCAGCCCTGGCGTTGACCGACCATTCAATTTTAAGGCTACGTTTCCTTATTTCATCGCAGATCGCGGCAACGCGTTCCTTGTCAATTGTAAACGTATCATCTTCGATAAAGATTTCTTTGATTTCCGTCATATTTTGGCTGATATACTGCAACTCATCCACAAAGTTGGCGGTGGAACGGCAACGCAGCTTTCTGCCGCTCATATTACTTGGGTATGAGCAGTAATTGCATTGATAAGGGCAGCCCCTGCTTGAAAATATCTGTATCATCGGATGTTTAGCCAAGGAATATCCATAGTCGTATACGTCTAAAAATTGCTTGTAAATCTTGGAAACAAACGGAATATCATCCAAGTCATCTTTGAATACCCGGTTCGGCGTGTTAAACATTTCGCCGTTTTGCATAAACGATACGCCGTCAACCTTATCGGGGCACGCTAACGAAGCCGCCAAATCACGCACTGTAAAGTCATACTCTCCGCGCATGATAAAATCAATTGACGGGCATTCGTCAAGAGATTTTTCAGGCAACGCCGTGACATGGTTTCCGCCGACGGCAATTTTAACGCCGGGGAATTTTTCCTTAATCACGCGGATCGTCTGAAAATCAAAAACACAGGTAGATGTTGTTGTTTCAGTGACGAGTAAATCCGGCTTAAATGATTCCAAATCTGCGATCAAGTCGTGTAATGTCCGGTTTTTAACGATATAATCCACAACATTTACGTTGTTCCCGCCGCTTATACACACCCCAGCAGCTTGACAAAGCCAATATGGATAATACAGCGTTGTGCTTTTGGTTTTTTCCGGCCAGCGATTTGTACGGCTTACCGCAAATTCATGAGGCAGATTTGCAAAAAATATTCTCATCGTATAACCTCATTTTTTATATTCATCAAAATAATGCCACCCACTATTAAAATCAGCCCGACTATATTTACTGTATTATGACTTTCTTTGAAAATGACTATTCCAGCTATAAAAATAAGTATATTAGCCATTCCGCTTAGAACGGGGACTGTGGATCCCAAGGGGTATTTGCTTAAAACAAAAGTAAAAAGAATAAAACTTGTTCCAAAGCATACAAAACCCGAAAAAGAAATCCACGACAAGCTCACGTCTACAAACGGTATCTCAAAAAGAGACCTCGCCCTTTCAGAGGAACCTAATTTAATGAGGATCATACCGGCAACGGATAGAACGACATAAAAACCACATAATACAAAAGCTATAATGTACACCTCCACAGGCAGTGCGGGCAGAATTCCATAAACAAGCAAATGTCTGACCCTTCAGCAATTATACCATATCTTCTCATAAATGAGAACATAAAAATCAGAGTTCGGCAATTTTCTTTATTATACTCCGCCTGATTTGTATAATAGCGTATACTTTCATAATCAGCCATAAAGCCGCAGATCCATAGGACAGGATAAAGTCGCCGACAGACAGGCCGGCCTGCCACCAAGACGTAATAAACAAGAGATTGATTGTCATTACGACAAAAAGCAACTGGGAAAGTATATTTCCATGTAAAGCTTCCATCCAAAACAAAGCGAACATTATGCCCAGGACACCCATAAACAAAGAAGCTCCCGGGAACGAAAAATCAGACGCGAATTGTATAAAAGCGGTTCCCCAATGAAGGGAAAGGGGGAATCCCGAATTATTTACCTTTCCGGTATAGCTGCGGGCATATATGTCAATCCCAAGCAGTGACGAAACCGTCTCATGGGCGATCATCACTTGCCCAACGCCAAAGGTGGATTCAAATGGAATTCGCAAGGCTATGGCCAAACCGTGATAACCGTGGCTTACATAGCTGGTTCCAACCGCGTAAATGTAGCTCAGAATACTTGGAAGCCTGGCAAACACAGGGTCTTCTATGTTGAGATATGCATATGCGAATGGCATCACGTATAAAGGATGCAGTTCCTCTGCCTTCGGCGCGGCAGCTTCGTACCGTTCTACGATGTTCTGAGACACCTCGCCTGGGACAATAGTTATTTTTCTATCACCGGAATCACATTCGGCTTCCTCTACCATGGTAGGTGCCACAAACCCAAACGTATCTACCACCATCTCCCTTAAAGCCGAATCTCTAGCCAGTTCATAGTCCAAAGCCTCTCTTCTGGTAATTTCCAAATTTACTGCATTGCTTCTCATTTGTACGCCTCTGGCCTGCATCGTGAGCCCAAAATAAACCGGCCCCGCCAGAATAATAACTAGGGCAAACGCGGTCATTTTAAGTAGGCCCATGCGTGCGGATTTATGATAGCCCCGAACTAACCGCACCAAATACAGCATAGAAATCAAAATAGAAACGAACATCACGGCCCTATTACGCCCGACGCACAGGTTAACGCTGTAAATCCAAGCGCACAAAATAAAGCCTGTCCTTCTTAACCATGGTTTTATCGTTGTCCAGTTCATGTATAAAGTAATCATCAGCAGGTACTTTATCAAGTCCGTAAAAAATAAAACAAATCTAAGGAGGATATGGTTTTGGGCGTTTAGGAATGCCCGTATATACGCGTCACTTAAGTCACTCAGCTGCCATATTGGGGGGTACAGTGACCCTGTCCGGGCGTAACAGTAGGGTAAGCTCAATAAAGCGCATATGATAACGAGAGGTAAAACCGGGCTTTTTTGCGGGAAGCATATCGTTACGCCATGCTTTCGCCCCCGCTCCGCCGTTATGGCATACCCGGCGGCAAACAAAACAAGGCAAGCGGAAACAAAGAGCAGCGTTAACGGGTCTTTTTGGTACGGAAACATCCAGGGACCATTCCGGTAAAGTATGTATGTGGTGGCCATAAACGTTTCAACCAATATGAGAGGAAGGTAAAGGATGATACGTCTGTGAGCAAACGGCTTTGTTCGGCTAAAATAATAAAACATGATATTCCACGCTCCCCTAAGTTTATCAGAGTCTTGTTCAATTAAAGGTTATATGGATCTAAACAGTATGTTTTACAAGGTTTTATAGTTAATTATTTATTAGCTGGGCAATATCGTTTTGAATCCGCGCCCTATCATGGTTTTGCCGGGCAATCGCCAAGGCGGCCTCGCTTGCCCGCGCCCTAAATTGCTTGTCAAACAACTGTTTAAGCTGCTTTCTCATTAATTGCTTTTCCTTTTCCGTTATAACAAGCGCCGCATCGGTTTCCTTCAAATATCGGATGGAGGCTATATCTTCCGGCCCTACGGCCAAGATGCATTTCCCGCGAGCGAGATATTCCGGTATTTTTGTGGAAAGGGATAATCGCGTCACCTTTTTTTGACGTCTATGAAAGGATTCCACATGAACCAGTATATCGCTATTTTCATAAGCTTCCGCCAATTGGGCGGGATTTAAGCTGCCGCCGTAAGAGAGGCAAGGCGGTAGGGTGAGTATTTTTTCCTGTTTTTTACTGGCGGCTTTGGGCGTATAAACGGTGAGGATCCCGTGAAGCCCTTCACCGTGTAGCTCCCGCAAAGCTTCCCCTATTAACCGAAGAATATCCAGCCGGCTTAACAATATATTTCCGGCATAGGTAAGGCACAGGGGTTCCCGCCGCTTCACGGATGTAAACATTTCAAACAACTCGGTGCTGTTGGCAGCCAAGCGGATGTTACTGTGACCGTATAGGTGCTCATACTCCGCTTTCATAGCCGGGCTGATGGCGAAAACCGTCTGAGCCCGTGCCAGCCCCTTTTTGAACCATTTCATGTACCAGGCGTGGTTAATCCACGAAATGGGGGAAAACCACAATCTTACATACGTATAATCATCCGTAAGCTGCAAAAGCAATTTGGCATCATACCGCTCACAAATCCATAAAACTATTTTATATAAAAAAGCCATGGAACTTCCTTGAAAAAATACAGCTTCCGGCTTATATTCATCCAGCCATCCCAAAAGTTCTGCGGAGCGGTACTTTTTCCCCCGCCACATTATGTTGCGTGTAAGCTCGGCAGCAGGAGCGCGGTTTCGAAATAATACATGGATAATAGGGGAAAGGCTTAATTTTCTTTTTTTTGCTTCCCGCTCAAAACCTCCCTTCGCCGCTCCTTTTTGGATTTGAATACGTGCGCCCTTTGCCGCCCCGAAGCGCATATTCGCTTTTAAAATATCGAAATCAGTCATTCTGAAAAACCGGCTACAGACTTGGCCGCTTGGTTCTTCTTTCCAAATATATAATTGAGCCAATGCCTCCTCAGGCCAGCCTTGAAAAAAAGAGGCCAAGGTTTTCCCGTTGTTTTTCGTTTCACTCAAAGCGTTATGGCTTACAATCAGCACACGTTTATGGGTTGTTTTCATTTTTTCTCATCCGTCCTGCTTCATCCAAATTCGCTTATTTACAATTGATACATAGCCCTGAATAATTCTTACAACGGAATCCGACACGTTTTCCTGTCCGTAGTCCGCAATCATACCGCCGGCATTCCCCGCATCCCACTGAAGCCGAACCATGGCAAGGGCCTGCAATATAGAATCCTCGGTAATCCCGCCAACTATGCAGGTGCCTTTATCCACCGCCTCCGGGCGTTCTGTGCTGGTGCGGATTAGAATCGCGGGAAAGCAAAGCATTGCGCTTTCTTCCGATAAGGTTCCGGAATCCGACAAAACGCAAAAAGCGTTCTTCTGTAATTTTATATAATCATGAAACCCAAAAGGAGGTAAGCTTCTTAGCAGCGGATGAAACATAAAACAACGCTCTTCGATGCGCTTCCGGCTCCGCGGATGGGTGGAAAAAATAACGGGCATTTGGTATTGTTCCGCAACCGCGTTTACCGCGTTCATCAGAGATATAAAATGCCCATCATGATCCACATTCTCCTCCCGGTGGGCGGACAGCACCATGTACCGGTTCGGTTTCAGCTTCTGCTCTTCTAAAACCCGGCTGGCATTGATGGCGGTTTGGTTTTTCGTCAACACCTCCCGTATGGGGGAACCGGTGACAAAAATATGCTGAGAGAGCAGCCCTTCCGCTAAAAGGTTCCGCCGTGCGTGTTCTGTGTAGGGCAGGTTTATATCTGCGGTATGATCTACTATTTTACGGTTGATTTCTTCAGGTACATTTTGATCAAAACAGCGGTTACCGGCTTCCATGTGAAAAATCGGCACCTTGAGCCGCTTTGCGGAAACGGCGCACAACGCCGAGTTTGTGTCTCCCAAAATCAAAAGGGCGTCAGGGCGCTCCCGGGCTAACAATTCATAACTTTTTGCAATGACGTTTCCCATGGTTTCACCCAAATCTTTTCCCGCGCAGTTTAGGAAAAAATCCGGCTTACGCAAACCCAAATCCCGGAAAAAAATTTCATTTAGCTCGTAATCCCAATTTTGCCCGGTATGGCAAATGATGTGGTTGAAATGCCGGTCACAGGCTTTTATACATTCGCTCAGACGAATGATTTCCGGACGTGTGCCGATTATTGTCATGACCTTTAGCTTGCTCATAACTTACCCCCATGGAATACCCGAAGATGCGCAGCATCCGCATTGTTCGGAATAACTGTATCTCACACCCCAAAATCAACTTCCGCCGCTTATGGAAGCGGGGGATTATCGGGAAGAAGTTTGAAACCGCCGCCGAAATATTCATTCATAATCATTCGCGGGATGTTTAATGCTGTCATGTTGTCCCATGCCTCCAAGCCTCTGCCCCCAGGGACATACACCGCCAGAAATACATCGCTGCCAATCGCTTTGTGCGAGAGTTTGTCAAAATCAAACCCGCTCATATCCAAATAATTTTCCGTAATTCCGTGATCTCCCTGTATTACAATTACAGCCTCCGGATCTTTTTCAAGAACCTGACGCATTATGCCGGTAATATATCGCAATGTATATTCGTACTGACCTTTATAACGCTTAATGTGGAAAGATTCTTTGCTTAGATTAATGCTGCCAGCCTCTTCAAACGCAAAAGGATAGTGGGGTAAAATTATGTGCATCAGAGCGTACTTAGGCCCGGTATCAAGAGATATGATGTCTATGACATCCTCAGCAAATATCGCGGGTTGTTCGGTGTAAGGCTTGTACACATACGAGAGGCGGCTTGCCTCAATATCTCCAATGGCAAGTGATGACAGCCGAACGCCGGTAAATATCCTCCAAATATCATCTATTGGGGTTGCTGCATAGAATACCCGAAAAATATCGTTAAAAAAATTGTCCAATACCCCCCTCGGATAGAAGATATCATAATAGTTGGGCGGATCTGAATATTTATTTCCGGGCCTTAGTATCGTAACATAACCATGGTTTTTCAATTCCCTAACAAACTGCGGGTTATTATATCCTTCAATGAAAACATTTAAATATCTTTGATAAAACAAGTTTTGCGTATCTACAAAATTGGCGTCCGGCCTATAAGCCGCCTCCCGGAATTCTTCCATGATGAAAGAAAATGCGCTATCGTATAAATCAGGGCTGAACATGCTCGCAAACGACGGCACCGTAAGGCGCATCCCCTCAAACCCGGCATTGCGAATAATTGTGAAACCCATATCTTCCATTGTTTGGTTAAAGTCCCCGGGGTCTACTCCAAAATACTTTTGAGCTGTTTCTAAACTTAACATAGTGTCAAAAATAAAATAATAAATGTTCGGCCCTTCTGAGGGATTGGCGGGCAGTTCGTTTAAAATAATCTTCTTTCCCGCGGCATTCGCATACTGCGTGGCAGATATAGGCATCATAAGGATAGCAAGAAGTATAAATATTAATGAAAATCCGTTAAGCGCCGCTATCGTAATCTTTTCTGCTCTAATTCTTCTAATAAAATAAAAAAGCGCAACACATGAAACAAACATTAATAGCAGCATGAATGGCGTTACGAATCTCGCTCTGCCGCCAAATGCTCGCGTTAAAAAAATGGAGTGGTTTGTGTACGTAAGGAATAATGTAAGGGCTGCGCATGCTGCCGCTCCCCCTGTTGTCCATGAGCGCAATACGGTTTTAAAAAAAAGCAACACCACAATCGCCGCCGCAGCCACAATACCAATCAGCAGGAGCCCCGCGAGGACCTCGCCTCCCCGCGTCAAGTTATTTGCGACAAGATTTGTAACAATTGCTATTGGAATAAAGATTGCAAAGTAAGGAATTGTGCTGCCGTATTTTTTTATCCTATCAACCAAAACCACTTCCTCCTTCCCCATATCCGGTAGATTTCTTTAAGTATTGTTTATCTCTGTGAATACCGCAGCATATTATAGTTTTCGCCAACAAAACGGTTTACCAGCAAACGTGATATGTCCCGCGGATCCAAAGGTTCGGTCAGCCCTCCGTACTGTGGCGGTATCCTGACCGCGCTCATGACGGCGTACATCAGCTCAACAATTTGAGCGTCCGTATACCCTACTCCCCTCAAATAATCATGATCCGCTTGCAGTATAATAACCGCGTCCGGATTTTGCTCAATTATCATATCAATGGCGGTCAACATCAAGAGAGCGGCTCTTTCGTGTTGTAACATATACAACTTATCAACCTCATTCGGGGTGCCCGGCGGAGAAAGTTTATTAAAAGGCGAATGCGCCACCAGATTACTCGCATAAACAAGTTTAGGAGATTGGGCAAAGATAGCGCCGATCATTTCCAAGCCCCACCCATACCATATCCATGGACCTTCTTGGATGGTTTCACCCCATTGTATAAATAAATCTCTGTGATTGTCCCTGATTTCCACAAGCCGATTGACATATTGTTGTTCGAAAGTAAGTTCCTCCTCAACATGCTGTTTTCCGAAAGCAAACCCCTCTTCAGCATGTAAGGCTTTGATAATGGATAAAGGCGTTGTAGATACCAGCAAATGAATTAAGTCCTCCGTAAAAAAACGAGAGCTATCAATATCATTATCAGGTAAGAATGGTAACGGAATGGCCAATTCGGCAAATGCTCTCACAGTATAATCGGCCGCAATAAAGGCGTGGATTATTTCCAAGTTCTGGGGCAAATCAGTAAATATATTCATCCCATTAATCATCATTTGATTGTTTATTAATCTCATGCGTTCTCTTTGTTCGAGATGGTTTGTCTCATAAAGAAGCGCTTTAAAATAATTATCGTAAAAATCCGGCGATAACAACGCGCCATATGCAACATAAGTACCGCCTGCCAGGAGTACGGCATCTTCATTCAACACAAATCCCCGCTTTATCAATTCCTCTTTCAGTGTCTCCTGACTGTCGCCAAAGTATTTTTCAACAGCGTTAAAACTTAACATGCCGTCCATGTGCAGCCAATATATGTCCGGTGAGGGCAGTGAAGGGTCGACCATAAAATCTGTTTTAAATTTATACGTATCGGCTTCCCTTGCCTGATACGTAATATTAATATGCCTGTATAGCCCGGGAATAAAGTTAAAGGCAAACAGCCCGCTCAATACAACGGTTAAAACAAGGAACACCTGTTTGCTTTTGAAGATTTTCAAGTTACCCAAGCGAAAATATACAGCTATGCCGGCGATGCCTCCCATTAAAAAAACTAACAGCATTACCCTTGTCAGCACAGGCGAATAAACAATCGCTATTGAAAAAAGAGGTTCAAACAGCCAAAAAGGTATCCAAAATATCATTAATACCAGCAACGCGCTTTCCCTGCTCCGTATAATCCGGCAAAGCAGCATATATAAACAGACGCTTATGACAGCTAAAATGGCGGCTAAAACGGAAACCTGATTAAACCTTATATCGTTCATAACCCTGTTGTTATCATACAGAAAGAATAAAAAGATATTCGGCAGGGAAAGCGCCGCGGTGTAATAAATAACTTTTTCAATCATTCCTGCGCGTTTTATGGAGATGCTCCTCATTTCGGCAGACTCCCTTGAGTTATTTAAATTTTCCTTTTTTAAGTTTAATCAAAACAAGAGGAATCGCTAACGCCAAAAGCAGTGATATAAACGAATATTTAAATACAAAGCTTGCGGTATGAATAGTACTGTTAGCGTAGTCAAGAACGATGCGCTGCGTTGAAAATGATATAATTCGTTCCGCATAAGAAAAAAACATAAACGCATAGTTGAACAATATAATCAAAAACGAGAAGATTATATAATCGCATACTAAATATTTATAATCAGCTTTGTTTATCGTACGGCTCCGCCAGTATATACGCAGTGAAATCAATCCAGGCGCTAACAGCATCAATAACTTAATGAACATCATGATACGTTCCTCCTGTTTAGTTGCTTGTTTCTATGGGATAGTACAGCATATTATAATTATCGCCAACAAAACGGTTTACCAGCAAACGGGAAATATCCCGCGGATCCAAAGGCGCGGTCAGGCCGCCATATTGCGGAGGCATCCTAACCGCGCTCATGACGGCATATGTCAGCTCAACAATTTGAGAGTCCGTATACCCTATTCCCGCCATATAATCGTGATCAACGGGATCATGTATGCCGTGATCCGCTTGTAATATAATAATCGCCTCAGGGTTGTGCCACAATATTATATCTACGTAATTCAGCATCAAAGCCGCGGTATACTCATGCTGCGCTAAATACATCTTGTCAACTTCGTTTGGCGTGCCCGGCGGAAAAAGCTTGTTATAAGGCGAATGCGGTAACAAGTTGTGCATATACACCAATTTTGGAGATGGAATGGATAATGTATTTATTAATTCCATACCCAACCCTATCGCCGGTATCATTAACCTCGCTTCACCGGCTGTTGTAAGCAATTCAATCATCAATTCTTCATGCGTTTCCCTAAGAATCGAACGTGTCTCTGCAAACCTTTCCATGTAGGGCACTGAAACAGATTCTGCTCTTTTAAATCGGCCTCCCGTAATGGACAACGGTGTTGTGGCGGTTAATAGTTGAATTAAATCATTCGAAAGCCGGTCTGACATAAAGGTTCCACCATAATTATTATCAATAGCAAAGATATAATGGCCGAGATCGGCAAAAAATGCCATGTTGTAGCGGGCCGCCTTAAAAGCATTAATAATTTCTAAATTCGGGGTAATATCTAGATGTAAGTTCAATCCGTCCATTCTCATTTGATGAGTTAATGTATTCATACGATCCGAGTTCGTTAAATGCCTTATTGGCAAAAGATGCGCCTCTAAATATCTGTCATAGAAATCCGGCGATAGCAACATGCCAAAAGCAACATATGTGGAACCCGCGTCAATCGCGGCATCTTCATTCAGCACAAACCCCCGCTTTTTTAATTCATCTTTAAGTGTGTCTTGGCTGCAGCCAAAGTATTTTTCAACAGCCGCGAAACCTAACATGCCGTCCATGTGCAGCCAGTATATGTCCGGTGAGGGCAGCGAAGGGTCAACTGTAAAACTTGTTTTAAATTGAAAAGGGGTGGTTCTTCTGACCTGAGCCGTAACATAAGCATAGTTATATAGCTCAGGAATAAAGTTAAACGCAAACAGCCCGCATATAACAAAAGCTAAAACGCGGAACGCCTGTTTGTTTTTGAAAATTTCAGGGTTACTCAGACGGAAATAAACAATCGCTCCGGCAATGACCATAATTAAAAAAATCAACAGTGCTATCCTATTTAGCACCGCAATGTACTTAGACGTTACGGAAAAAAGGGATTCAAACAGCCAAAAGGGTATCCAAAATATAAGTAATGCCAGCAACGCGCCTTCCTTGCCTCGTATAATCCGGCAAAGCAGCATATATAAACAGACGCTTATGGCAGCTAAAATGGCGGCTAAAACGGAAACCTGATTAAACCTTATATCGTTCATAACCCTGTTGTTATCATACAGAAAGAATAAAAAGATATTCGGCAGGGAAAGCGCCGCGGTGCAATAAATAACATTTTCAATTATTTTGGCGTGTTTTTCGTTAATTGCCCTTGGATTCCTCACTTTTGTCTCCAATTTGCATATTTACTGATAACCTTTTATATTATTACATTTTTCCGGTAATAAATCAACCTTTTTATACGGTAATATGCCGGCAAGCTTAAATCTATATCGTTTTAATAAACCTTGCCCGAAGTATTTCAATCAAATCCCTGAGCGCCATTCCTTTAAGCAAAAAAGCTGAAATAATGTAAATAATCCCACCAACGCAAACGGATGCCGCGAAACGGATTAAGCTATTTTGCCCCTGTAAAAGAAACCTTACGCCCAACACAGCCAAAGCGCATGGAGCAACGCACACGAGTAATTTTAAACTGTCTCTTGCCGTTTCGCCAAAACCCATAGGGCCTAATTTAAGCCGTAATGCAATGAGCAGCAGCACCGAGGACAAGCCGCTCCCAACGGAAGTTGCCAAGGCTATGCCTGCTATGCCCATATAGCGGGACAGTATAATACTTAAAACAATATTTACGGATATAGAGAAAATCCCGCAAAACATAGGTGTCTTTGTATCTTGCAGAACATAAAAAAACCTTAATAAAAATGTATGGAGAGCCAGACCTAACAATCCGGGCAAATACCATATTAATGCCGAACCGGTGAGGATGGTCGCTTCCAGGGTAAACTGCCCGCGCTGATAGACGAGCCGCACTATATCAAACCCGGAAGGAATAGAAATTATAATTATAGGCAAAACGACAAATAAAATCATACGGATTGTACGCCATAGCGTACCCAGCATTTTTGAAATTTCATTTCTCGCGGCATATTCGCTCATATAGGCAAAGGCCATGCCGGCTGCGGGAAATACAATGAGTCCGCTTACAAATGAAATTAGACGGGATGCGAAAACGATGGCGGCAACGTTACCTTCTCCCAAAAAGGTCGCAATGAACGTGTCGACCCAAAGATTTAATTCAATAAGAGCGCTTCCCAGCAGCGCCGGAATCAAAATCTTTACGCCTGCACGCATTTCCGGTGTGTTAAAGCGGGGCAAAAAACTGTAACGGTATTTTTCCTTAGGCAGCCAAATCAAATAAACTAATATTTGCGCCACAATCCCCAGGGAACAAGCTATCGTAAGGCCGACTACGCCGCTTTGCGTCCCTAAAACTAAGCATAGGGCGATAGTTGCGATGTTTAAGGGAATACCGATTAAATTGGGGCCTAAAAAAGATTTGCGTGCAGTCAAGTAACCTCCGAAGAAGTGGACGAAAGTCAGAAAGGGAAGCTGTAAAAGGGCAATACGGACACCTACAAGGGCCAAAGAGGCTTGCTCCGCGCCAAACCCGGTAAATCGTAAAACCAACGGCGCGCCGATTTGCAAAAGAATCATAAGCAACACATTAATGGTAAAGGAAACGCTCACCGCGTTATTCGAAAATCGGAGCGCGCTTTCTTCTCCCTGATTTTGCCGTATCCTTACATAGGTCGGTACAAAAACGACAGCCAAATACACACTGACCAAAAGACCGGCTGTGGTCACAAAACGGGCTGCCACTGCGTAAGCATCCGTTACCGCCCCCGCTCCGAACACGTATGCGATTACCATCTCGCGTACAAATCCCAAAAGTTTGCTCGCGGCAGTGGCGGCAGTGATAATAACCACCGTGTTGATAATATTAGACTTCTGATTTGGCAATTTGATAACTCCTTTTAGAACCTGTATTCAAGGACAACTGAATAGACTGCCCCTAAGCAAGCAGCGGGATATTATGGGGCCGCTGAAGCTAATAGAATAAGCTTAACTGTATACCGGTTACTGGAAACGGAATGTGAGGATAACAAATTTATGATTCCACATTTGAATACATTTCCTGGCCGTTATTGAGCACAGATTCTAAGAACTAAGTCTCCGGCTGAACTTTCTCGAAAAATGTATCGGGGTTCAGAGGATCAAAAACATCACTCGCCCATATAACCGTTACAAGGTCTGATGAACCTGTGTTGACAATTGAATGAACGTAACCCGGCGGAATGTCAACAACCCTTAAAACGTCGCCATTTACCGGATATTCGATAATATTTTTTTCTAAAATTTTTCGTAAACGGATAACACCTTGACCACTGACCACCAAAAATTTTTCCGTTTTCGTATGGTGCCAGTGATTGCCTTTGGTAACGCCCGGTTTTGCGACATTTACAGATATCTGCCCATATCCGTCAGTTTTAAAGAATTCAGTAAATGAACCCCTTTCGTCCGAATGGCTCACAAGCGGATAAGAAAAATCCGTAAGATAACTTAGGTATGTGCTGTACAGCTTACGCTTCAGAGGGTTAGACATATCAGCAATATTTAGGTTTTCTCGTCCATGGCGAAACGAGCGTAATATTTCAGCTAAAACCCCCAATTTTATAGAATGCACCGGTTCAACAACGCAAATATTTTCATTTTTAATCGCGTTCCCGTCCAAAACAGCAAGAAAAGCCTGACATACATCGTCTATATACACCAAATTCAATTCAAAATCCGGGTCCCTTATATCTATTGGTTGATTATGGGCAATTTTGTGGCAGAAAGTGGCAACTACACTGTTGTAATCCGGCCGGCACCACTTACCGAAAACCCCCGGCAGACGGAATACATACGCCGGGGATCCGGTTTGCTCTTGATAGGCGAAAGCGGCGGCTTCGGCGGCTTTTTTGCTTTTACCATATGGGTTGTCCATTATGGCTTGAGTGGACGAAGAAACAAGTACCGGCGGCTTTTTCCCTTCGCTGCAATGGGTTAACAGCATTTTTGTCAAAGCCGAGTTACCGGTTTCGAACTCGGAAATGTCCGCGGGACGGTTTACCCCAGCCAGATGAAACACAAAATCCGCTTTGCCGCAATATTTCGCTAAATCCTCCTGGTTATTTATATCACAGCTTATTATTTTATCATCAGGCCTTCCAAGCCGCAGCCACTCCCGCAAATTTTTTCCCACAAAACCTTCCGCGCCCGTTATAAGTATGTTCATTGAACTGCCCCTCCCATTCCTTCCATGGCATCCTGAACCACTGATAACCGCATAAGCAATTCCCGAATTTCCGCAACACCAAGTATGTCGGTATTGTGAGAGTTGTATTCCCGCTCTTCATCCGCCTGCCCTTGGGTAAAGTACTGTTCGTAGTTCAATTCCCGATTATCCGCAGGTACGCGGAAATAGCGCCCCATATCTTCCGCTTTGGCAAGTTCTTCTTTGGTAAGCAAAGTTTCATATAGTTTTTCTCCGTGCCGGGTTCCGATGATTTTAATTTTTGAATCCGGTTTAAGTAATGATCTGGTAGCTTCCGCTAAATCAGAAATATAACAGGAAGGAGCTTTCTGCACATAAATATCCCCGGATCTCCCCTCCTTCATCGCAAACAGCACCAGATCTACGGAATCCTCCAAAGTCATTATAAATCGGGTCATCCGAGGATTGGTTACGGTAATAGGCCTGCCTCGTCCGATTTGCTCTACAAATAGCGGTAGCACTGATCCCCGTGACGCCAGCACGTTTCCATACCTTGTGCAGCAAATCGTTGTTTTCCCAGAGTTACGTGCCGTTGCCACCGCCACTTTTTCCATCATAGCTTTTGAAATGCCCATAGCGTTGACCGGGTACGCCGCCTTGTCCGTAGAAAGTACCACGACATTTTTCACATGGTGAGCAATCGCCGAACGCAGAACATTTTCCGTGCCAAGTATATTGGTTTTTACCGCCTCCATAGGAAAAAATTCACAAGAGGGAACCTGTTTCAGAGCTGCGGCGTGAAATACGTAGTCCACCCCATTCATGGCGACATCAATGCTCTCACGGCTGCGTACGTCGCCGATATAGAATTTTATCTTATTTGAGCGCAGCGAATGGCGCATATCGTCCTGTTTTTTTTCATCGCGGGAAAATATGCGTATTTCCCCTATATCGCCGGTTAAAAACCTCTCCGCTACGGTATGTCCAAAAGAACCGGTTCCGCCGGTAATCAACAATGTCTTTCCTGTAAACATTTTACCCTCTCTTTCTGAATCGTCAGCCATTCAACAATGTAATTTTACGGAGACTACGGGCAACTCACCGGCGGCGCTAATTACAATTTCCTTACGCGCCATAGTGTATTTCCTCTTTAGCAATATCAAAATGTCTTAAAATAACCCCGGCGCTTTGCGACGCCGTATAATGCTCTTCCAAATACTCCCTTCCAGCCTGCCCGAATTGAGACAGCCTGTCTTTTAACGAAACAATACGTTCTATCAGCGAAGTAAATTCGCCGGCATCAGCGCTTTCGCACCACCAGCCAAAATTGCCTTCCATAATTACTTGTCCAACGTCGCTGACCCTATCGGTACACGCAAGAACCGGCATTGCATTCTCCATATACGAAAGCAGCCGGGACGGGAAATTGGGTATAGTAAAACGGCGGTCAAGGAAAATTAATCCAACATCGCAACACGCTTTTAACCCATCGTACTCTGCCTTGGGCAGGCCCGGGGACAGCAATATGTTCCCAGGCTCCCGTACATCCATAAATTTTTTTAACTTGTAATGCTCCGTGCCATCGCCGCAAATGACAAAGAACCTGTCTGTCCGGTTCATATTTTGCTCCATGCACCTGATAACAAAATCTATATCTTGCGGCTTCCCTAAATTCCCGCCGTATAAAAAAATGACCGCATCTTCGTGAATGTTATGTTTTTTCCTAAACGCGAGCTTGCCTTCCGTAACGGGCGGCCACGGTTCAACGCTGTTCGCGCAAATCTCAACTTTACCAGGTTCTATATACGGATTGTGTTTTATCACATAATCCACATTCGCCTGAGACATGCACCCAATAAAATCCGATAATTCATAGAGTTTCCTTTCTTTGGCCCGGAAATATTTATGTATGACGCCATTTTTTGAAAACATCCCTAAATCCACCGCGTTTTGCGGAAAAATATCCTTTAACAAAAGATAGCTCTTTGCTTTATGCTTCTTTTTAATATATTTTACCGTCTTCCCAAACGTAATTGGAGGCGTTGAATATACTACTAAGTTAAAGGTGATGTCTGAAAAATATTTTTTTATGGCAGAAATTAACTGATATTCTATCAGTAAAGTTGAAATTCCCTTTTCAATTAAATTGATTTTTTGTATGTTTCCTGTTTTGACCCTTAGGATCTTGCATTTGTTTTTCTCAACAATCCTTGTCTTTTCACCGTTTCTTCTTTCCATAGGCGACACAACATATACAGAATGCCCGATCCTTATTATTTCACGCAGCAAATCTTGATATAGCCCGCGTTCCTGTATAGTTGTTATATGGCTTAAAGTTAAAAATAAAATATTCATTGCTTACCCCTACTTTACAAAACCTTTTTTAATTTAGACAAACAGTCAACTATGTGTTGAGGGAGTCCGCCTACCGGGGGTTTTGAATTAAAATACATTCCCTTTATTCCCGTATATAAAACTGACACCATACCCATTGTATTCGGGGCCAAAAAATCTTTTTTCAGGTTATCCCCTACATATACCGACTCCTGAGGCTCTAACCGCAGGTCCCTGAGCACAGCCTCGTATCCTTCCGGATTAGGTTTCCGGAACATGGAACCACCTAGCTCATCGGTTATTACGATCGAATCCATATAGCACTCAAGATTTAACGCCTTTATTTTAGCGCGCTGACCTTCCGGACGGCCATCCGTGAGCAGGCCTATTTTTATGTGTTTTTCCTTTAGCCATTTCAAAATCGAAACAGCCTCCCCGTTCAACGTGAGGGCGGGTTCATGGCTCCGGTAAGTTTTCAGGCAATCTTCAACAATCCCATCCGGCAATCCGCGCTTTTTTGCATAACGGTTGAAAACATAATTAGAGTCTTCGTCGAATAACCGAATCAACTCCCCTAGTATGTCCTCCTTTTTATGGGAATCGTCCGTAAGTATATGTGTACAGGCGCTAAAACCGCTAACCGCATAATCACGTTCCGGGTAAAGCGTATCGTCTAAATCAAATATAACGGCCCTTATTTTCATAAATCCAACCGTTCCCCATTATCATTGAAAAATATTGAATCGTCAAACCGTGAACAAAAAATATCACTAAGCCATTCTTCTGAATACGCAAGTGTCTCTCCATCACTCAACTTCACCAGATTCATAATCGAATCCGCTCCGGCGCGTAAACTCATCGGGGCTCCGCCTCCGAACCGGGCGTTTATCTCAATAAAACAGATTTTATTATTGGCTTTTATACATTGAACCGTATTATGCCCGCATAGCTTGAGCACTTTTATCAGCCTCTTGCATTGCTTGATAATTTCACGGTCCTTGGCGATATATCCTTTCATAATCTCACCGCTTCTTACCGACAGCCTTTTTCTCGGGACAATAGTCACAGGGTTGGAATCGTAATCCGAAAATGTATCGACCGTGTATTCCTCCCCTTGTATATATTCTTGAATTATTGGCTCCGGTATGATGCTGAGATAAAAATCCATCTCCCTTTGCGTATTTATTTTATTTGCGCTTATGCTGGAGCTTCCATGTTTTGGCTTAATGAAAGCGGGAAAAACTACCTCTTCAGGCTCATAAAGCAAGGGGCATCCGAACCCGTTCTCCTGTAAGAATTTTGCCGTTCTTACTTTATCACGGCAAATTGAAACAGTCCACTCGCTTGATAAGTTGACAAGCGCGCCCGTACGCTCAGTAATCTCTCCATACCGTTCGGCCAACGGCAGCAATTCGGTGTCGATGGTCGGTATAATTACATCAACTTTATTTTCCCGTGATATTTTTATGATTTCTTCCACATATGATACATCGTTTATCGGAGGAACAATAAACTGTTTGTCCGCAAAAAAAAGCGCCGGGGCTGTAGGGCTCATATCACATGCAAAAATTTGCGCGGGTATATCTTTTTTATTCAGCGTTTCGCGGGCAAACCGTAAAAGTTCCACCCTCCTTCCGGCACTTAAAAATAAAATATTTTTCATATAGCGCACATTACCACCTATATCCTTCTCTCTCTTTCTCATTCCATTTCCCGCTTAACGAAAATTTCCATTGTTTCACTGTTTTCCGCGCTTACACCTTCTCGCTTGAATACTTTTATAACTGTGGCGCGGATGATTTTCATATCCTGCTTAAGACTTATATTGTCTACATACTTTACGTCAAATTGGAATCGCTCGTCCCATGTTGTCGCATTCCTTCCATTGATTTGAGCCAAACCTGTAAGACCCGGGCGTGCTTCATGTCTTCTTCTCTCAAATTCATTATATTGCGATATATACTGTACCAGCAATGGTCTTGGCCCCACGATGCTCATATCGCCTTTCAGGATGTTCAAAAGCTCCGGCAACTCGTCCAGGCTTGTGGAGCGCAAGAATCTGCCAAAAGCGGTCAACCGTTCTGTGTCGGGAAGCAGTTCTCCGTTTTCGCCGCGTTTATCCGTCATTGTCCTGAACTTGTACATTGTAAAAATCACTTCAGCTTTTCCGGGGCGTTTCTGCTTGAAAATAACCGGACTTCCAAGCTTTATCCGAACCAACAGCGCAACCGCCAATATAACAGGCATAAACACGATAAGCGCGATACACGACAGCACCACGTCCATTACACGCTTAAATATTTTTTTATACACTTAAAACTGCCCTTTCACGATTTCAATCACCCGCTCCATATCCCCGCCGTCCATATTTACGTCGCTGGGCAGACATAACCCCCGGTGGAAAATATCCGCAGACACGTCCCCTCCATGAGCGAAATAATCATATTTTTCATAAAACGGCTGCAAGTGCATAGGCTTCCAGATAGGGCGGCACTCTATGTTGTCCCGTTCCATCGCCACCATTACCTTTTCGGAATCAACCCCGCATCCGCCTGCGATAGTGAGGCAGGAGAGCCAGTAATTCGGTTCGCCGTAACCGCATATAGGCATCATGGCAATCGCGCCTATATTTACAAACGCCTCTTTATATGTTTCATAAATACTTTTTTTCCTCCTGATCCTCTGATCCAGCGCGGTTAGCTGCCCGCGTCCGATTCCCGCGCAGATATTGGACATTCTATGATTAAACCCCAGCTCACTGTGCTGGTAGTGCCGTGCGAGGTCGCGGCTCTGGGTAATCCATTTTAGGATTTTTTGCTTCGCTTCCCCGTCGGGGCAAAAGAGCATCCCGCCACCCGAGGTAGTGATGATTTTATTGCCATTAAAAGAAAGTACGCCGTATTGACCGAACGTCCCGCTTTGTTTTCCTTTGTACACCGCTCCCAAGCTTTCGGCGGCGTCCTCCATAACAGGCACGCCGTATTTTTGACAAATTTCCACAATGGCATCCATGTCCGCCGTTTGACCGTATAAATTCACCACAATTACGGCTTTTGGGGAAGGATACCTTTCAAACGCCCTTTCCAAGGCGGCGGGGGACATGTTCCATGACCCCGGTTCGCTGTCAATAAACACAGGGATTGCATTTTGATAAATGATAGGGTTGCAGCTTGCGGCGAAGGTTAAAGAGGAGCAGAACACCACATCGCCGCCCCCCACGCCAATATATCGTAGTGCCATATGGATAGCCGCCGTCCCCGAACTCATGGCCACAGCCCATTCCGCTCCCGTATATGCGCAAATCTCCGCTTCAAAGGCGTCTACGTTAGGCCCGAGCGGAGCAATCCAATTGTCGGTAAATGCTTGCTGTATATATTCCATTTCTTTGCCGCACATTGCGGGCGCTGAGAGATAAATTCGTTTTTTCATGCGTGTTTCACCTTTTCTCCGGAGTTTAATGAATCCCGCCATATTTCCCCTGCCATAACGCCTAAGACGACATAGAGCAGCGGCCTGTCAACGGGCATGTCCACCTGGAAAAAACTTTGTATAATATAGCTTAAGGAAGCGGCTGTAAAAGCTAATAATACGGGGCGGTTGAAAGATTTTTTGCCTGATTGGAAAAACAGGCCCCCCAAAAAGGTCAAAAAGGCTAAAAGCGCGGGAATTCCCATACAAACAGCTATTTGTAAAAATATGTTGTGAGCTTTGTCGAAAGCTGTGCCAACTTTATGCATTGCTTCCAATTGCAAACCTCCAGGATCAACAATATTCGGCAGAGGGTTATGCTCGTTTGGCTGATCCGGCTCTATTTGCCGGCCGCCCAGAGCGAAGTAGAATGTATCGGGACCGGTACCAAGGAAGGGGTTATCCCAAACAACGGACATCCCGTATTTCCAAACCAACCCCCGGCCTGAACCGAAATCATCCCCCGGCCTGCCACGGAGCATTTCCCTCGCTTGCCAGATGATATTATCCGTCTGCCCTTCCCGCCTCCGCCCTTCTATTTCCACAAACAACAATCCACCCGCAAGCGCAAGCGCAAGGATTACCATTCCTGAGACTTTCATCAACCGCCCCGGCCATTTTTTTAACATATGCAACCCCAACCCCGCCGCAATAAGCAAAACGGCAATAACTATAAAAAACATCCAATTGCCCGGTGTGAACATCTCAATAAAATACTGACTTGTCGGATGGTCGTTGATTTCGTACTTCCGCTTAATGATTGCCATGGACCCATGATATCCAGCATACGCGGCACTCCACCCCGACAGGGTTATCAGTATCCTTCCAAGCCTTCGGCGGTCTGAAACCCAATAAGGTATAAGCAGAACCATCCCGCCGAGGACACCGACTTTACCGGCATCACCGTCTGCGATGCAAAGCAGCAGGAAACTTATTATGCTTGAAAAGAGATAAACAAAACCCCGCTTGGAATCTTCTCCTGCGTAAAGGACGGCAAACAGCGGTATGACAAGCGCGCAGTAACCCGAAACGACGTTTACGTTGCCCAATGTTGTGAGAAACATGTTTATAAACGGGATTAAATCCGTGGAAACCACAATAAACCCGGAGGAATGCAGGACATCGATTTTAAAGTATTGAATTATGCCGTAGAGGCAGAGCAGGATACAGCTTCCGGCAAAAACAAGGAAATGCCATTGCTTAGGCCGGTATAACCTTGATACGATAACGAACGTGATGAAGTAGCACATATATACCCAAAACCCCTCCCAGCGCCCGCTGAGACCGTTTGTGGTAAACCCGCGCCATACGAAATCCTGCCAAGGTGAAAATATTGCGCTTGCCAGGGTAAGTAATAAAAATATGAAAAATGCCCATTCGTGTACGGCTATAGGCCGATCCGGCTCGTTTGGGGCAAAGTAATTTACAAGCCTGAACCGGCTCGTTGTCAGGAAAAGCGCCAATAGAGTCGCGATTCCGGCAACCGCCGTTATCGCGACGAACATTTCTGCCTTTTGTTTTATTATAAAAGCGTAGCCGAACCGGCTTATATACAGTGGAAAAACAGCGGTAACGGCTATAAAAAAAGCAGTGGATATCGCGCCCAGGCTTAAGCTGGCGTATTTTTCAGCTTTATTGATTTTTACTGCTCTACTAGGCTGTTTCCGGCTCATTCGGTTATCTCCGCGCTGGGTTTGTATTCTGGGACGAAGCGTTTTATCAGAGTGCGTATGTCCTCGCCCTCTTGAGGCCCCGCCTCCAGAAAATATTTTATTTCGGCAAAATTTGGCGGCGGCGGCTTTGCTACGAAGATTTTATCGTTCAGGGTTTTGGAGATGCCCTCTTCGTTTAGCAAAAGCTCTTCGTACAGCTTCTCGCCGGGCCGCAGACCGATGTATTCGATCTTTATGTCAACACCCGGGGTAAGCCCTGCCATGCGAATAAGGTTTTCGGCAAGGATAGAGATTTTAACCGGCTCACCCATGTCTAGAATAAAGATTTCGCCGCCCTTTGCCATGGCTCCGGCTTCCAGCACCAGTTTGGCCGCCTCTTGTATAGTCATGAAATAGCGGATTATGTCGGGATGAGTGATCGTCACGGGGCCCCCCGCCTCAATTTGGCGTTTGAACAACGGAATTACGCTGCCGTTTGAATCCAAAACGTTGCCGAAACGGACGCATACGAATTCTGTGGATGATTTCCCGTTTTGCCCAAGCACTATCAGTTCCGCCAGCCGCTTTGACGCGCCCATAACGTTTGTGGGGTTTACGGCTTTGTCGGTGGAGATCATTACAAAACGTTCGACGCCGTACCGGCAGGCGCATTGTACAGTGTTCCACGTCCCCAGGACATTATTGTCAATCGCCAAACGCGGGCATTCCTCCATTAACGGAACGTGCTTGTAGGCCGCCGCGTGAAACACTATATGGGGCTTAAATTCGTTGAACACCTCAGCCACGCGGATCTGATCTTGAACTGACCCGATCCTTACCGCCACTTTATATCTGCCCTTATTTTCATATACGACTTTTATCTCTTCCTTGAGATTATACGCATTGTTTTCCGAAATGTCAAAGATCACGATTTTTTCCGCGTTAAAATTCAATAGCTGGCGGCAGATTTCGCTGCCGATGGAACCGCCGCCGCCCGTGATAAGGACGGTTTTGCCCTTCAGCCATTCGTTTATGCCCTGTTCGTTCAGCGCGGCTTCCGGCCTGCTTAACAAGTCACTTATGCTGACTTCGCGCAGCATATCGGACGCTTTGTCTGTAGAAAGGCTGGAAAGCAATCTTACTTTGCAGCGGTTTACGGGCGTAAGCTTTACTATTCGGCGCAAATCTTCATTTTTCATTGAGGGTATTGCTACGATGATTTCGTCAATATCCAATTGTTTTACCAATTCCGGTATTTTTCCGTCATCCCCCATAATACGTACGCCGTGCAGACTATACCCTTGTTTACGCGGGTCGTTGTCAAGCAGCCCCAGAATTTTCCGCGGTCTGCCGCCGTGTTGGCTGGGTAGGAGCAGAAACGCAGACGCACTCTCCCCCGCCCCAATCAGAAGCGTGCGCACAGGTTCTTGCGGTAAATTCCCCGGCAGCTTTAAAAAGCGGCGCGAATAGTTTATCACCGTATCCATCACCCTTTTAAACAGCCGCAAAGAAAGGGATAAGGTGAGCAAGAAATAAAAGGCCATCATCCCAAGCCCGGGATTAGGCCAAGCGCCCATACGTATTCTAAGGGATGTATATACGGAAAACGAAACGAAGAACACGGCCGTCATGACGCGGATCATACTGCCTATGCCGGGATGCTGCCACAGGCTCTTATATACGCCGCATACAGTGTAAAACGCCACGCAGGCCAGAACCATAACCCATATATGTCTGTTAACCTCGAATATCAGCGAATAATCCTGCCTTAGAAGATAAGTAAACACGTAAACTGAGCCCATCCAGCTAAGCCAGCAGAACAGGCAGTCTATAAACGTCAGTACAATTGTATTGATAATAGGGTTACGCCTAAATGTCATAGTATATCTTATCCGTTTTTGTAATTTATTTGCGTTATTTACATTATAGAGCATATCTCAACAATATTCAAGGAGGAGAAATCACATCCATCAATTCTTTTTCTCTATATCATGGCAGATTGCAGGCCGTTTTTTGTTTGAGGTATGCTTCAAACATAAAAACGGCTTACCTTCCCCACTAGATAAACCGTTTTTTCTTTTATTAAGGTGTCAATTTTCCGGGTACCGCATATTTTCCGGCTTCATATCCAACAGAACTTCGTTGTAATACTTCTTCGATTCCCACGCGGAAAAGAAAAGATTATGGTCTAGATAATTGCCGCATTCGGCGGGGTTGGTGTAGGGGACTTTGCCTTTGAAGTTGATGATGTAGTTGAAGGCTTTTTGCATAAGGGGTAGGATGTCTTGGGGTTCTAGGTCGCCTTTGCAAAGGAGGTACATGCCCGTCCGGCAGCCCATGGGGCCGATGTAGAGGACTTCGTCTTTCCAGCCGCTTTCGTCGCTCCTTATGTATACGGCGATCAGGTGTTCTAGGGTGTGCATGACGGAGTTGTCCATTATTGGCTCGCGGTTTGGTTCCTTCATGCGTATATCGAAGGTTGTGACGGTCTCATTGTTTAATTTATCTTTACGCGAAACATAGATGCCACGTAATAGCTTGTCATGGTCGATGGCAAAGCTGGTAACGTCCATATTGGCTCTCCTTTAGATTTTGTCTTTTAGATCAAGGTATAGGTCGTAGGCCTGCTTGTCGGTGTACTGATCGTGTACGATTTTCGCTACGGCTTTTACCATGGCGCGGGGGTTTTCTGATTGGAAAATGTTGCGGCCCATATCTACGCCGGCGGCGCCTTGGCTGATGGCTTTGTAGGCCATTGCAAGAGATTCGTTTTCGGGCAGCTTTTTCCCGCCCGCTATGACGATGGGAACCGGGCACGCGGCCGCCACTTTTTCAAACTCTTCGCAATAATATGTTTTAATAATCTGCGCCCCAAGCTCGGCCAGAACCCTTGTTGCGAGAAGGAAAAACCTTGTGTCGCGCGTCATCTGTTTTCCCACGGCTACCACGCCCAAAGTGGGAATACCGTACCTGTTTCCCGCGTTAATAACCTTTACCAGATTTTCTATTGAGTTTTTCTCTTCACCCTGAACGCCGATAAAGGTTTGCACCGCCATGCAGGACGCGTTCATGCGTATGGCGTCCTCGGTGTCAACGCCGATGACCTCGTGCGTCACATCGTCCGCCGCCACCGTGCTTCCGGCGGAGCAGCGCAGGGCTACGGCCTTGTTAAATGTGGGCGGTATACAGGAGCGTATTGCGCCCCTGGTGCCCATGAAAACATCAACATCCTCCGCCAGCTGCGGAATCACGATATCCATTCTTTCAAGCCCGGACGTTGACCCCATAATATAGCCGTGGTCAAAAGCAAGCATTACCGTATTGCCGCTTTTGGGGTTGAAAATCCTCGACAGCCTGTCCTTCATGCCCCAGTCAACATGATCCATGCCCTTAACGTGGAAAAAGCCTTTTTGCTTTACATCCAAGTGATAATCCTTTGCCGCTACATTTCCCGTAGCTTCAGCCATTGAAAAACCTCCTTAACACTCAACTTTATCGTTTTCCGTAAAAGGCGCCAAGATAAAGGCCGCCTTTGAGTCGCCGTCGTAAATATTTCGTAAATAATGCTGTTCGTTTGGCTCGATGTGGATGAAATCGCCTTGTTTGCAGGCGACGGTCTGCCCGTTCACCGTAAATTCTATTTCGCCTTCAAGGATAAAGAAATTCTCCTCCATGACGTTATGGAGGTGGTTGCGGAAATCCTGACCCTTTTTTAAAACAACAACGCCGAAGCCTGCGCGCGGCCCTCTCATCAGGTATTTCGGGCCGCTGTCGCCGAAGCGGTACTCAAACTCGTTTTCGTTTAGCTTGTACAAAGTTATGTCCTCCTAAAGTCCCGGCGCCGTCCACATATGCCCCGTAACGCCTCTGTCAGCCAGTTTTAGTTGTGCCTGATACATTTCCCTCCATTTATGATAAAGGGCGTCGTAGATGTCTCTATTCGCGTCCAGAGGCATGTAGGATGCCTCCATGCGCACAAGAGCCGAGCAGGCCTGCTCAATATCCTTGTATACGCCCGCGCCTACCCCCGCGCATATAGCCGCGCCCAGCGCCGTCGATTCCTTTACCTCCGGGACGAGGATACTTGTTTGCAAAACATCCGCCAGTATCTGGCACCATAACGGGCTTTTTGACGCGCCGTTTGCAAACAGGATCTCGCCGGGCGTATCCCCTGTCAGTGCTTTAATTAAATCCAGATGGCCTCTTGTCACGATTGCGGCGTTTTCCATGATTGCCCTGTAAAATGTATAGACGTTGAATTTATCGGGGTCAAAAGCGAAATTGGTAAATGTGGGCGCGGCGTGCTTCCATGAAACATAGTTCATCACATCGGAAAACGCGCACATCATGCCGTGTGAACCGGCTGGGATTTTCGAGGCCCTTTCGCTCATTTCGTCGTAAATTGCGGATTTATCCTTGCCGGGAGATGCATGAAGGCAGAAAGCGTCGCGGTACCAGCGCATGATAAGGCCGGGGAAAAAGGCAATGGCTTCGTACTGCCACATATCGGGCAGGGCGTGGCAGTTTATCCGTATCCGGCACTGTTCGTCCATCACGGGGTTTTTTGTGTTGTATTCAAGCTGCCAGAAGCTGCCCCCGAATACGGCGGCTTGCTTGTCTTTCACAACGCCCGCGCCGACTGCGCCAAGCTGGGCGTCGCCGCCGCCTGTCACGACAAGGGTTTTTTCGCTAAGTCCCGTTTCGCGGCTTGCCTCGGGGCTTACGGTTCCCACAACCGTGCAGGGTTCGGATATAGTTGGAAATATATCGTCGCGTATGCCGCACATCCTGCATATATCTTCGTGCCATTTGCGTTTTTTGATGTCAAAGATACCGGTGGTAGAACCGTTTGACGGTTCCGCTGTTAAAACGCCCGAAAGTTTGTAAACCAGCCAGTCGTTGAGCATTGTTATCGTTGCCGCCTGCTCATAAAGGCGGGGTTCGTTGTTCTTTATCCAATAAAGCCGTGGCAGCGCGCCCAAAGCGAAGGCCTGCCCCGAAAAGGCGTAAATATCTTCCTCCAAGCGAGGCCGGATCTCCTTCAACATCCCGACCTCTTTTTTGGCGCGGGCATCGACATTGGCGCATGCCCAGATTTCCTTCCCGCCCTTGTCATAAAGAACAAAACCCTCGCGCATACTTGTGGCCGATACGGCCAAAATATCAACGGGTTTCACTCCGGACAAGATCTCCCTTATGGTTTCAACCGTCAGCCGCCAGTTTTTCTCCACATCAAAATCCATAGAGCCGGGATAACGGGGGTCTTCCGCGTGTTCCCACTCGCGCTGAGAAAGGGCAACCTGTTTCCCTTCCAAATCGAACAAAACCGCCCGGACACTGCCTGTCCCGCCGTCAACCGCCATTAAATACGAGGGCATTTTACACGCCATCCCTTTTTTGTGTTTTTTTCATACTACTATGCGGGCATTTTTTTGTCAATGTTTACTTGGGTTCTTAACACGGCAAACGCATGAAAAACCTCATAACCCTGCTGAAAGCAAGACATCAGCCATAAAATCAGCATCATATTGGGATTTACGCTGTTTACGCGCAAGGCTCATTTTTACAGGTGTGGGAAAGCCCTTTAAAATATTAAGCGCAATATGCCGGATGACTGCGGAATTCTCTGGTGAATTATCTTTACGGGTACGGTTCGCGTCTTCACACATAGTCATATCCAAACAATAATGAAGACTATTTTCAATGCCCCAATGAACGCGTACCGCTTTTGCAAATAAATCAACTCTTGTAAGCGATGTAATGAAATATCTGGTATCTTCTTTCGTTATCCCTTTTTCCTCCACCATAAGTAACCGCTGATTAAATCCCCAGAAACACGACAAATGTGATATACTAAACACGGGTGAATTCGATGAAAAAGCAGATAACATTTAGTGATATAGAATACAGTAACCGCAAACGAAGAACACGGCGCGAAGAATTTTTATCCATGATGGATAAGATAATGCCTTGGAAGGAATTCATACCTTTCTCATTTTAAAAAACCGCTTGGATTATTGGGAAAATTTTGTCCCTAACAACATTCTTCTGTATTTTGTTCTTTCCGTCGGGCTGATTTTGATCCTTGTCCTGAAAAAGTGAGCATCCTGCCCGATGAAAATCGCGGGGACAGCGTTTCTCGCCGTGCCGCTCATTAGCGGTTTGTTGTTTGTCGAAATAAAGGGGCGGAGGCGCGAAGGCCAACCCGATAATATCATCTGTCAGGCCCGGGAGATCATACGCGGCAGGATGGAGGACGACTTCGGGTCAGGCCGCGGGATAATCTTGAAACAGGGGATGTCCGTCGTTTGGAATAACCCCGTCCTCGGCACAGGACCCTACACATTCTTCTTTACTCTAAGCGGGAGGCAGATCGAGTCGGCCGAGCAAATCCCGTCAGACCCCTTCCCTAACATTATCGCGATAGAAGGCTTTCATTTGGAAAACCATATAATATACGGCAAAGCCCATAATATGTTCCTGGAGATAGCCGTCTGCATGGGAATCCCTGCCCTACTTTCCTTTTTAGTATTTTTAGGAGGGCTGTTCCGGCTAGCTCTTAAAAAAGCCTTTGACCACCCAATTCTACTGGCTTTTGCCGCCTCGGCCCTTTGCTATGTAATTCAAAGTTTTTTCAGATAGACACGCCGATAGACAGGCCCCTGATTTACGTGGCGCCGTAGGTTATGTCCGGCGAGATATGGCGGGAAAAATTGGAGAAAACAAATGAGCATGTTTATATACACTTTTTTGATCAGGCTTGTAAAATCTTAATTTTGTTTATCTGCCAAAACAGCTTTTAATATATCGTTTATAATAGCCGATTTACTTTGCTTCGTTTTCTTTGACAGCTTAGCAAGGGCATCCGCCACTTCCTGGGAGAGGTAGAAGGTATAGTTGCTCCCTTTGTTCTTTTTTTCCTTTGAAACGACATTGTCTAATATATTAGGATTTATATTAGTTAATATATTATCTAATGTATTATCTTGTATACTTTCTAATGTATTAGACGTTGCCGCGTCAACGCTCTTTTTGAACCTGTTACCGGACATTTTATAAAACCCCTTTCTCCGTTAATTCCGTTACGATATCCCTGTACGCTTTGAGTATAACAGAATTTTTTTGTAAGATATTTATTGGTTTATGCTCCAGCTCAGAGTTTTTTATCTGAACGCTGTTGTATATGACCGTGTCGAGGATAATGGGGCTGATGCCCTCATCCTCCTTACAGTATTCCATCAGCTCGTTGGACAGTTTGATCCGTTTGTCAAAGTTGTTAAGTATCAGTGCCTTTATGTTATCGTTTTTGCGCAGCTGCTTCCGAACGTTTCCCCACAGGGTGATGAACAGTTCGGCCCCCTGTATGCCGTTAAGCGAAATGTCGGAGATCAGGATGATGCTGTCGGCGGAAAGGAAGGCGTTCTGATTTATAACGCCCATGGACGGGTTTGTGTCAATCAGCACGTAGTCGTACTCCGACAGCGTTGCCCCGTTGTCAAGTATGAAATTACGCAGTATATTCTCCCTGCCAGCCTGGGAAATAAGCTGCAGTTCCGTGGCAGTCAGCCCAATACTGGACGGTATGATGTCTATATTGGGTAGTTCCTTTATCGGGCTCTTGAATATAAGGTTCGCCGTAGCTTCCCCGTTTTCGAAGATGTTTTTGGATGTCTTGAGGTTTTTTATCGTAATATCCACGCCGCAGTTCAAAGACAAATTAGTCTGCGGATCCACGTCAATCAGCAAAACCCTGCATTCCTCAGCCAGCAGGCCCGCCAAATTAAACAACGTGCTGGTTTTGCCCGTGCCGCCTTTTAATGTGCCTATTGTAATGACTTTCAACGCTTACACCACCCTTTTAATATATTATGTAATACAAAATATATTATACAATATAATATACTGTATAATATATTTTGTAAATAGTTATTTATCATTATCCGTAACTCGCAATAATTTTATTTTGGATCCGTACTCGGGGTCTTCGAGGTACGGAAAAATATTCCTGATTACCACCGCCTGCTTACGAGATACCAATTTTCGCCATATTATACTGTAATAAACATATTGATGCATTCCCAATCGTCATTGTTGAAATATCTGATGCCGTCAACTTGAATCTTTTCATTTTTATATGCCTACCGTGGTTTTTTCCCCGCCAGAAATTCCGTTGAGCTATATTAACATTTGCGCTATTATTTCTTACGATGAAACCTTTTTTATAAGCTTATCAAAATGGTTATTGAGCACACCTTTACAAGATGGCGGTCAAATATGTATACCGCATATATAGGCATATGAACTTCATATTAATATATTAATATATTAATTAATATATTATATAACATATTAGTCTGTGTAGACACAAAGGTAAATTACTATTATAAAATAATATTAGAAGAACGGAGATGATATTCTTATGTCAAAAGTATTGACCATCTTTCTCAGACAACATATAATTAATTAATATAAGTAGTCAAAACATAATATTCATAACGCCGGAGGTTATTGTATGATTTATGGTTACGCTAGGGTCTCTACCGCCGGGCAGGCAAAGGACGGCAACGGGCTAGAAGCGCAGGAGCGTCTTTTGCGCGAAAACGGCGCCCTTGAAATATTTTCGGATTGCTTTTCGGGAATGAGGGGCGAGAAACCGCAGTTAAAAGCTTTGCTTGGCAAACTGAATAAAGGCGATACCCTTATTGTAACCAAGCTGGACAGGATAGCGCGCAGCGCCATAGACGGCATCAGGCTTGTGGATGGGCTTATTGAATGCGACGTGAAGATTAATATATTAAACCTTGGTGTTTTAAGCAACAGCACAACGGGGAAATTAATCCGCAACGTGTTCTTTGCCTTCGCGGAATTTGAACGTGATTTGATAATTGAGCGCACACAGACCGGAAAGGCGATAGCCCGGACAAAAGCCGGGTACAGAGAAGGCCGTCCTAAAAAATATACGGCGGAACAGCTTCGCCACGCTGTAGAGCTTTTGGAAAATCATACATACAAAGAGGTCGAAGAAATGATGAAAATCTCAAAAAGCACGCTTCAAAGGGCTAAACGGACGCGTACGTAAGCTAACAAACAAACAGGCGGACACCCTTGTTTGTTAGCTTGTTTTAATACCTTGTTTTAAATCTTGTTTTAAACCTTGTTTTCGGTTGCCGAAAGGCCAGTAAAATCAAGGCCTCCAGAGTTCAGATGACAACACTATATTTCTCAGACGACAACAATGTATTTCCCAGACGACAACAATGTATTTCCAGACGACAACAATATATTTCTCAGATGACAACAATATATTTCTCAGCAGACAACATATTATTGACATCGTTGTCAACTTGTGTTAATCTTTTACAGGGGTTTTCCTAATGTCTATAAAAAAAGATTTTTTAGTTGAAAAGCGGAATGTCCTGAACGAAATCAGGTCAAACAGCATGACGCTACAGGAATTAAGGTTTTTCAGCATTTATTTAGCAAAAATAAATTCTCGCGATATTTCGACACGGGTAGTACGTTTCAAGCTGTCGGATTTTCAGCGTATTATGGAATTGGGCAAGCTTAATTTGGCCCAGCTTCGTGATACGGTTGACGGGCTTTTGTGCAAAGTGGTGGAGATTCCCATAGAAAAAGGGGGTTTCGAGCGTTTCCAGCTTTTTAAAAAGACTGTTTTTGCCAAAAACGAAAGCGAAGAGTGGTACATTGAGATAGATGCCCATGATGACGCGCTGCCGCTTATGTTTGAGTTCAAGGAAAGGTATTTTACCTATGAGCTGTGGGTTGCGCTGAGGCTTAAAAGTTCCAACCAATTTCGCATGTATGAAATATTAAAGCAATACGAAAGCGTCGGGGAGCGGGTTGTTGCGGTTGACGACCTGCGGGGGTTTCTGGGGATAGAAGCGTCTGAATACCCACGATTCAACAGTTTCAGGGAGCGCGTTATAGACACTTGCCAGGAAGCGCTGGAAACGTATACGGATATAAGGTTTACGTACGAACCGGCAAAAAGAGAAGCCAGAGGCAAAATCAGCGCGATTAAATTTAATATTTCGCATAACGAAAATTATGTCGATCAATTGGCACTTGACGATTTTATTGACCGGCAGAATCTGGCGGATGATGATATTGCCGCCTCAACATCACGCGAAAGTGACAATTTACCCAAAGCCAATTACTTTGAACAAGAGGTATACCCCCTTCTTGCCGATGCCTGCGACGGCGAATTCAACCTAGAAGAAATGCAGGTTTTATATAACATGATCGTTAAAATCATTCCGTACGATGCGAAAAAGGGCAAAGAAGAGTACAAGATGGACATATTCGACTACTTAAAGCGAAAATACGATGAGCTGAAAAGAAGGGCCAAGCGCAATGACCTCTCCGAAGTGCAAAGACGCTTCGGCTACATGAAAAAAACTATAGAGATAGATTTCGAGGATTAGTATTACAGTTGTAAACAACAAATATATATGCGAATCACGAGTTAAATCCAATCAAGATTAGCAAGCATGTAGCAAGTTTACCGAAAAGATGAAGAAGGAGACCAGAAGAGGAACGAATTTTTTCGGCGGATTGGATTTGAGTTTTGGCAATCAACCAGTTAAATAATGATTCAATGGGTTGACGCACAGAACTCACCATTGATGAAAATACTTGTTGCAACCACGGCAACTCGGATTGACCCTTGGCTTTTTTCTTTGGTGTGAACAAGGATATGCCCTGTTTCGAAAGTTCGTCAGACCAATGTTTGCTACAATACGCCTTGTCTGCGAAAAGCCTAAAGCCGTTCTGGCTATGCATCATCTGTTTGCCCACGTTCAAATCAAACGCACTGGCTTTTGTGACGTAAATCTGACTTGGCATGGGTAGTGTCTTGTATCTTAGGATACCGCATATATGCAGCTTAACACCATAATAATACTGCTTTACGCATCAACTGGCAATTTACTGCCGATGATGCAAGGGTTAAACTTAGGAGATTGTATCCCGTCTTTTAGGTGGGATCGTGTACTAGGCGCGCGTACTTTTTATCGCAGGGTCAAAGAGTTTGAAGAAAATCAAGCGAAATGATGTTCGCCTGGGTGTTTATACCAAAAGACAAATAGAGATTTTTCTTGACGCCATTCTTTGAATATGCTAATCTAAGTTCATAGTTTTGATATGCATAAACCGAGGTTGATGGCTGTGTATTACGAACGAACTATTGAAAAAACATTGAGAAGTATAAACGATACATTTCCCGTTTTACTTCTTACCGGTCCGCGCCAGGTAGGAAAGACTACTTTATTAAATAAAATGGCGGCGGAAAATCGTAAGGCTGTGTCTTTAGACAGCCCGACAGTCCGGGCGCTGGCAAAGAACGAACCGGAGTTGTTTTTACAGCGCTATACGCCGCCCGTGTTAATCGACGAGATACAATATGCTCCCGAGCTGCTTAACCATATTAAAGTGTATGTCGATAAGCACAAGGTAAGAGGCGATTTTTGGCTGACAGGTTCTCAAACCTTTCACATGATGAAGCATGTAACTGAGTCCTTGGCAGGCAGGGTCGGTGTCGTCCGGATGTTGGGCCTGTCCAACGGTGAAATCATGGGAAATCATTTCACGTCATTCACGATAGAACCGCGGGAAATGATTTACCGCATGGAAAAAGCGCCCGTTATGAACATCAATGAATTATTCTCCCGTATATTCAGAGGCTCCATGCCAAGGCTTTATGAAGCCGCTAACACAAACAGAGACGAATACTTCGAGTCATACCTTGAAACGTATATCAGCCGGGACGTCAGGGATTTAACCCAAATCGCCGATGAGCTCTCATTCCTTAATTTCATAGGTATTGCCGCCGCTAGAACGGCTACGAACGTTAATTATGACACGCTGGCTAATGAGGCCGGAATTTCGGCGCCGACAGCTAAGCAATGGCTTTCTGTTTTGGTTTCATCCGGGCTTGTGGCGCTCATTCAGCCTTTTTCAAATAATGCCCTAAAGCGCGTAATTAAGTCGCCCAGGATGTACTTCCTCGATACAGGGCTTTGTTCGCATATAATGCGGTGGCCCAACGCCGAAGTGCTGGAACGGAGCGCGATGGGCGGCGCCTTTTTTGAGACGTGGGTTGTGTCGGAGATTTACAAAAGTTATATCAACAACGGTAAGCGTCCTCCGCTTTATTATTATCGCGACAGCAACAAGAAGGAAATCGACTTAATTATATACACGGGTGAAACAGTTAATCCTATTGAAATAAAGAAGGGGGCGGCGTCGAAGGATGCGGTTAAGAATTTCTCCGTTCTGAAACCGATAGAAATTGAGCCAAGCGAAGCCGACTTGTTTACCGGGGCGGCTCATTTGAAAACGACAATCGGTATGGGAGCGGTTATATGTATGCCTGAGGATTTAATACCGATTGATAAAAAAAATTGGTATGTTCCGGCGTGGATCATATAAAGAACTATGAGTTGAAAGAACATAAGACAAGGGTTTGCTTCTGAGCATAGCTCCGTTTCGTATGAATTTTTATCGGCAGATAAACCATTAAGCAAAAAGGACCATATGGGATAGGGATGAGTGGAATATACAAACCTTTGATCGTCCAAAGCGACATGACGCTGCTTTTGGAAACAAGCAACGAGAGTTATGAATCCGCGCGTGATGAAATCGGACTGTTTGCCGAGCTGGAGAAGTCGCCCGAGTATGTCCATACTTACAGGATAACCCCGATTTCCCTTTGGAATGCGGCAAGTGCGGGGGCTAATAGCGCGGATGTAATAACATCCTTGAAAAAATACAGCAAGTATCCGGTATCCGAGACAGTCGTTTCCAGGCTTGTACAGATCAGCGAGCGATACGGAAAGGTGAAAATTACAGCAAAAGGCGGGGAATTGTTCCTTGAAATGGACGACGGGTTTATTATGGCGCAGCTTTGCGCCGAAAAGTCAGTGTTTAGGTATTTTATCGGTGAACCGCATGATAATAGGGTACGGATAAATGCCGACTTTCGCGGACATATAAAGCAAGCGCTGATAAATATACAATTCCCGCCTGAAGATTTAGCGGGATATGCCGCCGGCTTAAAGCTTGACATTGGTTTGCGGAACGATGTCTTTAAGCCCAGGGATTACCAGCTTTCAGCGGTCAGCGCGTTTCGCGCGGGCGGCAGGGGTGACCACGGCGTGGTGGTTCTGCCATGCGGCGCGGGTAAGACCATTGTAGGGATGCTGGCAATGGCGGAACTTGAAACCGAAACGTTGATTTTGACAGCCTCGATTACGGCGTTAAGGCAGTGGATCAGCGAACTGACGCATAAAACGGATATCGGCAGAGAGCTGATCGGCGAGTATAGCGGGGAAAAGAAGGAAGTCAAACCCGTGACCGTTTCCACATACCAGATCATAAGCGCCAGGGACGGTACCGGCGGGCAAGGCCATTTCAAATTATTCTCCGAACGCAATTGGGGATTTATTATTTATGACGAAGTGCATACCCTTCCTGCGCCGGTTTTCCGCATAACCGCGGAGCTTCAGGCAAAGCGCCGGCTTGGGTTGACGGCCACCCTTGTGCGCGAGGACGGCCTGGAAAAGGATGTATTCGCATTGATTGGACCTAAGAGGCATGATATGGCCTGGAAGGTTCTTGAGGGGCAGGGCTGGATCGCTCAGGCGGATTGCTTTGAGGTAAGGATACCTATGCCGGGCGAATTGAAAATGCCTTACGCCGTCGCGCCTAAGCGCGATAAATTCCGTATAGCGTCTGAAAACCCGTTTAAGCTGGCAATAATTAAAAGACTGCTGGACAAACATAATGGCGCGCATATATTGATAATCGGCGTATATCTGGAACAGCTTGAGCGGATAGCCGAAGGCTTGGGCGCGCCGCTTATTACGGGGAAAACAAGGAACAGGGACCGCGAGGAAATTTACGGCCGTTTCCGAAACGGGGAAATAAAGTTGATTGTGGTGTCGAAGGTGGCAAACTTCGCCATTGATTTACCGGATGCGAACGTGGCAATAGAGGTAAGCGGCAGCTTTGGCTCAAGGCAGGAGGAGGCCCAGCGCCTCGGGCGTATCCTAAGGCCGAAAAAAGGCGATAATAAGGCGTATTTCTATACCATCGTATCACGGGAAACACGGGAAGAGGACTTTTCCATGCATAGGCAGCTTTTTCTGGCTGAGCAGGGTTATCCTTATACAATCATAGACGAGGATGTTTAACGGGTGGACAAAACGAAAGATATAAAAACGTTTTTGAACGGCTGCACAATTTCAAACGCCAGCGGATGCCCTGAGGGTACGGGCTTGTCTGATATACATAAACGGATATTTGACCACAGGAAAAATATACCGAAAGCTCAAATGGCAGAGGATCTTGCCGCGTTTTACGCGGAAGCCGGGAACATTATTGACATCTGGAATTCATTGACGGAATGCGAAAAAGACTTTGTTACATACATAGTGCAATACGGCGGCAAAGAGTATATTCCAACCACGGTGGAATACGCCGAGAAACACGGCATCGAACTGGAATACACAACAAGATGGGGAGGCAAGGAGAGTTTTTTACGGGGCTACCGATATCATTACTTAAAATTTTTACCAATTCTAAAAAATAAATTACCGGATACAAAAACACATATGTTATTTCCCGGCGGGAAGGAAATGCCCGGATTTATTCTTAACGTTCTAAAAAATGTCGTGGAGCCGATGAAATATGAATACAATGAATATCTGCCGGACAAAAGGGATTATATCATTTGCCGGGAAAGCAGGCTTGGTGACTTTGCGGCGGTTGTACGGTTCGCGGGAAGGGAGAGATTGAAAGTTAAGCCGGGGACTTTTGACATCACAAAGGCGAAGCTGGCAAAACTCTCCGAAACGGCGGGTTTTGATGAAGTATGCGACAAGGACGGCAAATTTTGCACCCCGAAGGAAACCGAAAGGAACAATGATTTCAAGGTCGCCCTGCCGCTCTTTACGCTTGCCGCCAATTCCGGGCTGGTTGAATCGAATTATCATGGCGATGTTTCCCCGAGTAAAAAATCCGTCGAAATACTGTCTATGCCACGCGGTGAACTTGCGAGGAAATTATTCTATGATTATCTCAATTCGGATAAAATCCATGAACTCCACTATATCACATATATTAACGCATACGACGGCAATCATTGGGTAAACTGGCCGGAATGCAGGAAGCCCATTATTAACTTGCTTAAAACATGTCCGGGTGAAAAGTTTATCAAGTTTGAGGTCCTTGACAAATACGCCAAGATTCTCTGCGGCAATTTTTTCAGGCGGTTATTGAATTGCGCGGTTATGGTAAGGGGATATGACTTTGGGTACGATCATTACGGAAACTATGAACTGGATTGGAACGAATGCGAGTCTCAAATCATACGGCTTATACTGTCATTCCTGTCCGCTGTCGGAATGGTCGATATCGCGTACACGGAGAATGTCCCGCGCATACGATACGCAAACGACGATTTTTGCGTCGGGATAGCGGGTTTCCGTATCACAAAACTGGGCATGTGGATTTTAGGAATGTCTGATACATACGACGAACCGGAGGAAGCCTCCGGAAGCGCCGACGAAGGCAGGCTGCTTGTGCAGCCCGATTATTCCGTCATAATATCGGGGCTTAAATGCCGCATAGAACATGAAACATATCTAAGCAAATTTTTGACGAAAGTCTCAGACGACGAAAACGCCGCCATTTACAGGCTGGACATTCAATCCGCGATCAAGGCCTATAACGAGGGCATAACACCCCGTCAAATCAAGATATACTTAAAAAAGTCCGGCAGCGAGCATCTTCCCGGTAATGTGGAGCGTTCATTGGATGACTGGCAGGCAAAGGTCGGCAAAATAAAAATTCGCAAGTTAACGATTCTCGAAACGGACGACCCCTTGCTGCTTGAAGAAATAAAGCATATTAAAGGCATGGACGGGATTATATCGGACGATATAAAAAACGCGGCGGAAATAGACGGAAATCAAACAAAAAAAGCGAAAACATTGATTGAAAAAAACGGTTGGTTTGTGAGGCACTGACGGAGAAGGAGAGAAATACAATGCCGCTAATTTCCTGCCCGGAATGTACTAAAAATATATCCGACCGTGCAGTGGCTTGCCCGCATTGCGGTTTGCCGTCACAATACTTTAATGCGCCATCGTCAGGCGTGTCTTTGGATATGTCCGGATTGCGAAATGCACTGATTTCCTTCGATCACAGCTATCAGTCTTTTTTTAATGCCGGCCATTATATTACCAAGGGCGAATTGTCGGGGCTTCAGGTATTTTTTAAAGAATGGGCGGATCGGCTTTCCGAAAAAACGGTTTATGATTACTGCACTAAAAACGCCGCGAAATTCGCTGTCGACATGGAGAGCGTAAACATATGCCTGCGCCGGTTTGAAACCCTTGACCGGGACGCGGAAAGTCATAACGTTCAATACATTGACCGCGCCGTCGAGCGTGAGAAGGACTATTTCGACAACCTTTTAAGCGAAATCGATCCCAATATCAAACTGGACGCCGAGCAGCGGCGCGCCGTCGTAACGGACGAGGACTACTGCCTGCTGATAGCCGGTGCCGGGGCGGGCAAGACCACGACCATGGCCGCGAAAGTGAAGTATTTGGTGGATAAAAAGAGTATAAGGCCTGAGGATATCATTGTCATCTCATACACGAGGAAGGCGGTTGACGAACTCAGCGAGCGCATAAACAAAGGGCTGCGTATCCCGGCAAAAATTTGCACGTTCCATAAGTTCGCCTTTGGTATTGTACGTAACTTCAGCGACACGCCGCCGGATGTCAACTATTCCGCTTACAGCATCATGTTTGAGATGCTGGAAAAGGAAATATTTAACGATAAAAAATTATTACGGAAAGTCTTATTATTTCTCGGCTATTATTTCGACTTGCCTGCAGGCGTGATGCAATATGACAACTTGAATCAATTTCACCTGGCTAAGGCGGCGCAGGATTACGAGACGCTGAAAAGCGGAGCGGGCGAATATGTAAATAAAGTCGCCGACCAACGCGGGCGCTCCATGCGGACGCTGACGGGCGAATACCTGCGTTCCGTGCAGGAGGCGCAGATCGCGAATTTTCTGTACCTGAACGGGCTGGATTACGAATACGAACCGGTCTACCCCTACATTATCAGCGGAGCGCGGAAGAAATACACGCCGGATTTTATAATCAGGCAAGGCGATCTTACTGCCTATCTGGAACATTACGCCCTCGGCGAAAGCGGGCACAGCTTCGTCTTGACCAAGGAGGAAATCGCCATGTATTCGGCCGCCGTCAAGGATAAACGCAAACTCCACCGACATATGGGGACAATCCTGCTAGAAACCTGGGCATGGTACAAGGATAAGCGACCGCTTTCCGAGCATTTGAGGGAGACGCTCGTAAACGAAGGTTTTGTTTTGAAAGAGCGCGATTTTCCGGAAGTATACAGGAAAATAGTAGAGACCAGCAAGGATAAATATGTCTTCAAAATGGTGCAGTTCCTCATCACATTTATCAGCCAGTTTAAGACTTGTGGTTATGACGCTGGCGGTTTTGACGTTTTGAGGGCAAAAACGGATAACCAGCGCACTCATTTATTTTTAGACATTGCCGAGTCCGTGTATCACTATTATCAGAATCAATTAAAGTCGCTTAACCGCATTGATTTTGAGGATATGATTAACGACGCCCATTTTTATCTGGGGGAAATCGAGAAGCAAAAAATCGAAATGCCCTATAAATACATCATAATCGACGAGTTTCAGGACATAGCCCGCCAACGTTTCAACTTAACTAAGCGGCTAAGTGAAATAACGAAGGCCAAAGTCGTGGCAGTAGGTGATGACTGGCAATCCATTTACGCCTTTTCCGGTTCGGAAATCGGCTTGTTTACCCGGTTTATTGAATTGATGGGCGGCGGCACGAAAATGCAAATAACCCATACCTACCGCAATTCGCAGGAACTGATCGACATGGCGGGCGGTTTCGTGCAGAAAAACGCGTCACAAATCCAAAAGAAGCTCATTTCACCGAAAAGGCTGCCAAACCCCGTTGTGCTGACGGAATTTGATGATTCGTCCAAGCCCGACTACGCCATGGCAGAAGCGGCCGAAAAAACCATCGGGATGATTATTGACGAATACGGCGAGAAGTCGTCCATACTTCTTATCGGCAGATACAATTACGACAGCTTCAAGCTGTGCAGGACAAGCCTGTTTACAGAACGGCCGGGCAGCCGTATCCGCTGCGAAAAATTCCCCGATGCGAATCTGACGTTTATGACGGCTCACAGCGCGAAGGGTTTGGGGTTCGACAATGTCGTAATCCTAAATATGCTTGAGGGGAAATTCGGTTTTCCGTGTCAATTGGAAGACGACCCGATCATGAGGCTTGTGCGTTACGAGGACACCTCGATGCCTTTCGCGGAGGAGCGCCGCCTGTTCTACGTCGCGCTGACCCGAACGAAGAACAGGGTATATATCCTTACGCCGCTGCTGAAGCCGTCGAGATTTTTAATTGAACTGATAAACGACTATAATATCCCCCATACCGACCGCCTGAACATGGACGAGGTGGATCTGTTCCGTATACGCTGCCCGGTTTGCGGCTATCCCTTGAAATATGAATTCAACAAGAATTACGGCCTCGGCCTGTATCTTTGCACTAACGAGCCGGAAGTCTGCGATTTTATGACGAACAGCAGGTCGCATCTTCATGATATATATAAATGCGATCAATGCAAGGATGGGTACATGATTGTGAAACCGAACGGCGGTAATGTTTTCTACGGGTGTACGGAATATGACAAGGCTTCCGAAACGAGCTGCCGGAACACGCGGCAAATCTATGCGCGCATTCAGTAAAAAATCATTTCACTACTACACTTTGCAAGAGCATCATAATGTTTATCCGATGTAAATATTATTGGAAAATAAAAGTTGATTAATAAATATATAATATTAAACAGACTCAATTAATAAGATTTTCTTTCATGTCCGCAAATCCGTTTAAGGTATACATTAATCAAATACATAAAACCGACAGGTCAAATCTTCTGCCTATCTTTATTTATAGAACCATTTTATAATTTGTTCTAATCCGCAGGATATCGCGGCGGGGTTATCCTTCGGTGCGGACGACTATCTTGCAAAGCCATATTGGAACCGCACTTGGCGCGGTGTTTTGCGCGGCGTGTGTATCACGCCATATATGGCTGAACGTGCCTTTCAATGCAAAATGAATCAATTAATAACAGAGGCAAGAGTCGAAAACCTGAATAAAGTGCTGGATTTTATTAACACGGAATTGAAATCCGTTGGCTGTCACGCGAAAATAAAAATGCAGTTCGCGCTGGCTGTGGAGGAAGTATTTGTAAACATCTCGCACTATGCGCACGGCCCGCATACCGGCGACGCTGTAATCCGCATTGCCGCAGGGGATGAAGTCGTTATTGAGTTCGAGGACGTCGGCAGGCAAATCTCCGATGTTTCCAACGAAGCATCCGTTGAAATAATGCCCATGCTTTACCGGATATATCATGTCGGTTTATCGCTGTTAATTTTTGACCATTGTTTACGGAAAAAGATATCATCCGGCGTAAAACTATCTAACATTTGAGTGATAATTGCTATTGAAATTAGATATGTTTCTGATATACTTTGGGTGAGAAAATAAAAGGTGTTTTTATGATAAAAAAACAGCCGGAAGAGAAAGATAACTGTCAGGATGCGGGGACCGGGATATCGGGCGAGGAACTCTTTAAGCGGTTCCTTTTAAGCGATGCAAGGGCTTTTGAAGAGCTGGTGGAGAAGTACGAGGATGAATTGTTCCGTTTCCTGAAAGGAATTGTCAACGATTATCATGAAGCCAGGCACCTGACGATTGAAGCCTTTTCCCGGCTTGCCACAGGCGGGAAAAAATTCGCCGGAAAATCATCCCTGAAAACATATCTTTTTACCATAGGGAAAAATCAGGCGTTACGGTACATAAAAATGCGCGGGCGGGAAATCCATATTTCCTATGAAGATGCCATAGGAAAACTGGCATGCGGCGGCGATACCTCAAGCGACCGCATGGAACAGGAAGAAAACAGCCGGATGCTCCATAATGCCATGAAAGATTTAAAGGACGAGCACCGCACGGTTTTGCTTCTCCTATATTTTCAGGATATGAGCTACATACAGGCCGGGCGGGTCATGAATAAGAGCGAAAAACAGATAAAACACCTGGCGTACAGGGCAAAAGCGGCGCTGAGGAAAAGGCTTGAAGATATGGGTTTGTATGATAAATAAAAAAATATTTTTAAAAATAACCGCGACTTTTTCTTTTTTGTGGTATCTAATATAATATAGGGAGATGGTATGCGATGATGGATTATAAAGAAACCTCGAGGCGTGCGTTAATCCGGGCCGGCGAACTGAAGGCGCAAAGGCGGCTGAAGGTCAGGGTCGCCGCTATAATGTTCGCCGCTTTTGCCGCTGTTGCGGTATATGGGGTCATATTTACGCAAATGGAGTCTAAGCCCAGTACGGATACGCATTTCAGCGGTTTTATTGCGCCCATTGGCGAAATACAGGTACCTCTTTCAGGTTTTACAGCGGATGAAGCTTGTTACGGTATATTGCCGGAAATTCCCGACGGCAACCCTTGAGCTTGAGCAATGTAAGCCCTTTTGACGGGGTCTTGGCATAAAATAGAATTAACATGGGGAGGATTTTAATGTTTAGGAACAAAGCAAAACGTTTGTCCAAGCTGATTGCGGTACTCACCGCGCTTGCGGTTTCGCTGGGTGCTTTTGCCGGGCCTGTAATGGCAAATCCGCAAGATCAAGTTATGTTGGGTAAGCTGAATAGCGAGCTGAGATTTACCCTTATGGAAAACAAGGTTGAAGATACGCTGTTATGGCGTAATAAAACCATTGAACAGGCGGCTGACGACGGGAAGGCTGTCGAAAATGAATTTATAATCACGCTTGAGATTAATACAAAAGAGGATGTAAAGGAGATATCAATCGAGCCCAACCTGCGCGCCGTCCTTGTTATGGACTACTCCGCGAGTATGGATGACGTGGTTGACGATAAAACCGCACTCGCCAAAGCGCAGGAAGCCGTTAACGATTTCATTCTTGATTTCGGTGATGTAAGCGAAGGCGTAATACGCGAAGTATCGGTTGTAAAATTCGGAGTAGGCGCCTATATAGCCCACGGTTGGACAGACGTCAGCAAGCATACGCGCGGGGTAAACGCTTTGACCGTAGGCGACTGGCTTTACAACAACAATACTTTCAACAGGAACGGAACGAATATTCAAGCCGGACTCCGGCTTGCCGAGAGGCTGGTCAACGAGGGGGCAAACAGCAATGTAGAAACGCTCATTGTCCTTTTGTCCGACGGCGCGCCTAACCGTATCGGCACAGGCAATGTGACGGCAGTCGGGACAGGCGCAAACAGGCGTGACGCCATAACCGGCAGCACCGCCGGCTCATCTGATTTCCTGGGCGTATTTAGCGGCACCGCGACAGGCAGTAATTCACGGGTCAACAATTCAGACGACTCGGGCGTATCCGGAGCTACCCCGAGGGCTTCATTCGCGGCTCATCTGGAAGCGAAGCGCTTGATTGAAGTTGAGAAAATAGATATATATGTGGTATATTTTCACACTAACGCTACCGGTTTTGGCCCTAATAATAATACCAGCCATTTCAGGCAAACTGTTTTTACGCATTTAAGATCCGTTACGAACGCAAGGACGGCTCTTGAGGCATATTTAAGGGAGTTCATCGTATTGGAGGGCCCGAGCCATCCCAAAGACAAATCCCGGCTGTTTACCAGTTCCCAGGTCGAAAATAATTTGGGGCTGGCTTTCTCCGCGGCTTTGGAAAGCATTAAGATAAACGCCGCGCACCTTTGGTACGTGGAGGACAAACTTCCCCCGTACATGCACTGGCGCGGCATGGTTGACGTACCCGGGTACAGCAACGTAATGAGGCATGAGGACGGAACCGTAATATGGGATGTATATAAGTCCACGCATTTAATGGACGGCGATTATTTTACGTATAAGGCCGCGTTCAGGGTAAGGATAGACAATACCATGAACAATGGCTACACAGTGTTCCAGGGAGGACAAAGCAAGGACTCCGAAAAAGGTTATCACTCCAACGTATCGGCTGACCTGACATATACGTTTTTGGGGCCGGAAGAGACCACCGATTTCCCCATGCCGGAAGTGAGCGTTTATAACGCGGATCTGCCGTTCCGGTTCCGGAAGATTGATTCCGTTACAAGGGCTCCTATCCCCGAAGCTGAATTCCATCTTGTCCTTAAGCCGGGCGGGCCCGCGATATCCGATTATTCAAAGCAAGCGGAAATAAATAAGGACGGCTATTTCAGCTTTAGAAACATCCCGTCGGGATATGACTATATACTTAGAGAGACAATACAGCCGGGTTATGCGGGTTATCCGGGCACGATTGATGTGGCGGACGTTGAGGTTAAATGGGGTATTGTTATCGTTACCGTTAACGGCGAACGGATAGAAGATGATTACGTCATAGAAAATACGCCAAAGACCGGGTCAGTGGAGATAGAAGGAACCAAGATTCTCAAGGACAACGTCAATACACCGGCTGTACACACCCTGGCGAACCATCCGTTCAGCTTTATCTTAGAGGATAAAGACGGTGTGCCAATAGACAAGGCTATGCCGGACATCGAAAACGGCGGGTTCAAATTCGGAGCGATACACTATACACCGGCTGACATAGGCAAAACGTTTGAATACACTGTGCGCGAGTTTATACCGGACGAAGGCAATAAATCACCCGGTATCACCTATGATGATGAAACCCTATTTAACGTGACCGTAAAAGTCGAGGATGTCGGTGACACGGAATTAAGGATCACCCAAAAAATCTGGCGTGAAGGCACCGAAGTATTCGGGATAAAGTTCGAAAACGAGTATAACGCAACCAGAAGCGCGGTTATAAACGTAACGAAGATCCTGACGGGTAAAGAACTTAATGAGGATATGTTCAGCTTTACCTTAGAGGATAAAGACGGCGTGCTGGAAACTGTGCGAAACAACGCGGAAGGCGTGTTCAGTTTCTCGGAAATTCCCTATGATAAGGCGGGCACGTATGTTTATACGGTCAAAGAGGTAGACAACGGCGTAAGAGATATCATTTACGACGGCACCGTGTTTGTCGTAACGATAGTGGTAACGGACGACGGTGACGGGAATTTGACGGCCGTCCAGGGAATCGTTGCTAAAGGCGAGGGCGGGGAAGAGCCGATAGAGGAAATAGTATTTACAAACATCTACGCCCCCGCGGCTCTTAGCGTTACAAAGACCGCCCTTGACTTTGACGCGTTTGCAAACAAAGCGGAAGTTGAAATAGACGGAGATGTAGAACATGACACGAATGTAATTTTCGCGGTCAAGATAACAAACAATACCCTTGGCGTAGCCGCCAATGTAAGGCTGACCGACGTCTTTACGCGCAGTGACGGTGAAGATGTTCAAGACGACCTGGAATACCTTTTCTCATCCAACGAACTCAAGTTCGCCCATATCCAGGGATTTAACCCGCTGGATCCGCAGGCGGAGCCCTTTGAGCTGAAAGGGGAGGAGTCGGTGACATTCTACTTCGCCGCTTTGCTTAAAGGCGACGACAGGTCGGAAGAATTCAGAATCTGGCGCGCGGGAATCGACGAAGAGATTGAGAGATTGGAAGGCTTTATAAATGGCCTTATTGATTTGGAAGAAGGCATATATCAAGCGTTCTTCGCGGAACTGATGGATGAGTACTTTGAGCTTATCGGTAAAGGCGGGACGGGGATTGATATCCTGGATACCGTGACCGGAGACGAAAGCCTTGCGGAAATTAGGCAACTGATAAATGACCTGCTCGGATACCTGAATCCGTCTGTCAGCAGAACGGCCGGTGAAGTATTGGCCTTTGATATCAGCAGCATAATGATACCGCTTAGCGGCTACTGTCCCGATGAAGAGGGCATTGACTGCGGAAATACGGAATGCGCCGACTGCAACCCGCCTTACGTCTGCGCGGATCCCGAAAACTGCGCCGACTGCAACCCGCCTTACGTCTGCGCGGATCCCGAAAACTGCGCCGACTGCAACCCGCCTTACATCTGCGCGGATCCCGAAAACTGCGCCGATTGCAACCCGCCTTATGTCTGCGCGGATCCCGAAAATTGCGCCGACTGCAACCCGCCTTATGTCTGCGCGGATCCCGAAAACTGTGAAGACTGCAACCCGCCCTGTGAATGCGGTATCTGCGATGAATGCGACCCTGATGACGGTATTGTGGATGCAGGGCAATTACGCAGTGTATTCCTGGCTAATGCCAGGGTAACGGCAATTGATATTCTGGAGATGTTTGACAAACTCGGCATGGATCCCGACGGCTTAGAGGAAACATTAGCGCAAGCCAAGAACGAATTAGAAATGCTCTTAAATGGGGAGTGGGAAGAAAGCGAAGTTGTCTTTGTGTATGATAACAAGGTAACTGTGACTTACAACGAAGGCGGGGAAGCGTGGGATAATGCCCGGGTCGGGGTAAGGCCGCCCTTTGTCGGTTTGGAAGGCTCGGCGGGGGCGCCAAGGCCCCGCCCGGAACGCCCGTTATTAGTACCGCCGACGCCTTCCCCGACACCGACGCCTTCGCCAGAACCGCCGGAATCTCCTTCCCCGTCACCGCCGGAATCTCCCTCGCCGACACCGTCGGAATCTCCTTCCCCGTCACCATCGGAATCCCCCTCGCCGACACCATCGGAATCGCCTTCGCCGACACCGTCGGAGTCTCCTTCCCCGTCACCTACACCGACATCGTCACCTACACCGGATCCGGAAACAACTGAAGAACCGCAAGGCCCACAGGAACCCGAACGGAATGACAGGGACCCCGCCCCGGATGAGCCGGAAATCACACCGGTGGAAGAAGCGCCTGAAGCGCCGCCCGCCCCGGATGTCCCGTTCATGGAATTCAACGACGATGGAGTACCCACGTCGGTATGGCGCGACGGGATGTTGAATGAGCTGGTGCAGCAGCCTGACGGTACGTTCATGGAGTTTGACCATAACGGAGTCCCGCTGGGCACATGGGCGCCGAACGAAAACGGGGTGTTTGAGTTCACCCCGGCGGTACCGCTTGGTACGCTGCCCGCAACAGGCGAGTTGGGAATATCCCTCCTGCTAGGGGTGCTGGGCCTCCTGTTCCTGGCATCGGGCTTGCTCATGAAGCGCCGCCGCAATGCGGTCTAAAAAGTATAAATAACGCCGGAGGGGCTGACCCTCCGGCGTTTGTCAAGAGGAACATTTTTTAAGGCGGGGAAGGGGATTGTTTTATCCTGTTCCCCGTTTTTGGCGCCGAAATGACGCGGCGGCATTACATATTGACAAAACCAAATCCTTGGCGTATAATAATTCCACGCATTTAATTAAATTCATGATACTATATATTGCGGCGGTGAAGTTATGCTGGATAAGGACTTTTCGTACATTGCCAATTATTTGTGGAAAGAATCAATAAAAAACATAAACGTAATTCTGTCGGAAGAGGAAAAAAAGAAATTTAATATTGCCGATTATTATTATCTTACCGCTATATATTTAATGGATAACCCGAATATCGGAGAGATAGCGGCGGAATTGGATCTGACTAAGCCTGCGGTATCCGCTCTGATAAAGCGGCTCGAATCCGGCGGGCTGATTATCAAACGTCAGTCGCTGGAGGACAAGAGGGTTTTCTATTTGGACCTAACCGATAAGGCTAAAGAAATTGTGGAGGGCGATAATATGCTCTACCGCCGGATTATCAATATGGCCGGAAATTCAGTCACGGAAGAACAAATGAAAGACTTCGGATTTCTTATGAGGGAAATTGTAAATATTATAAAAACGGAGGGTAAGAAATGAAATACCGAAAATTAATGGCCGTGCTGGGTATGCTCCCCGTAGTGGGAATACCGCCGTATTTTATAGCCGCGTATTTTGGGTGGTATCCGTTGGTTGAACATGTTCCGGGGTATACGGTATGGTTTTGGTCGTTTCCGCTACCGGATTTCTGGCTTGTGGTAACATCCGCGTTAATGGTTTACGCGCTGATAGCAAAACGTGATACTATGGCGGTTGTTTGCGGTTTGTTAACTGCTTCGGCCGGGATATTTATGGGGCTGAATGAGCTGATGTTCCTGTTTTATACCGGCATGATTTTATTTCCGCTGTCGGATACGGGGTTTGATTTAGCTGTCAAAATATACTTTTTCTCCGTCGGCGCCTTTTACATAAGGCAATTTTCAAGAGAGATCAGACGGTCAGGGGTTTAAGGATGGAAGAAAACGCCAAGCAGCCTGACAAAATGAGCCGCCGTGACGTTTTAGCCGTTACGGTTTCGTTGTTGTTTGTTCTGCTTGTGTGGGCAGGGCTTTCCATAATGTTTTTTACAAGAACGGACAATGTCTCAAGCCGGGACGGGGTTATTGATTTACGGGGCTTTGACTTTGAAAACGGCATTTTTACCGTGGCTGAAGAGGATGCCGGGAATTGGGAAAGCTGGGCGCAGGCCTTATACACGCCGCGGGATTTCGCGGCGGGAATCACCGGCGCGGGGCGGGTTTTGGGGCCGGAGGATTACGCGAGCATAGAGTATGTGACCCACCGGAGAACGCTCCTGTTAAATCCCGGGAAGCTTTACGGCATATCTATGATAACGGCGCTTTACGCGCAGCGGCTCTTTATCGGCGGGGAGGAGATCGGAAGCGCGGGCGTCCCGGCGGTATCGAGGGATGAATTTGTGCCGGGCACCCTTGACGCGACATATTTCTTTATACCGCAAACGGAACGGGTGGACATTATCGTGCAGGCCGCGAATTTCGTTCACGGCAGAACCGCTTGCAGACCCCCGGGCTTTTCGCTGGGATATGCCGAAAACATAAACGCCCTGAACAGGCGGCAGGCTTATTTCAGCGCTATTGTGCTGGGTTGCCTGCTTACATCGTTCATGTATCATTTGGCCCTGTTCCTGCTAAACAGGAAACGCACCCCCACGCTGCTGTTTTCGGTATGCTGCCTGTTGCTGGCTTTGATGGACAAGAAGCTATTGCATGCCTTTTTCCCTGATATAACCTGGTATGTTGAAATAAGGTATGAATACATTGTTTTGTTTCTTACCCTGGCGTCTGTCTCGCTGTTCGTGCAAAAACAATTTCCCAAGCTGATGAACAAAACCGTTATTTACGCATATTGCGCGTACGCGCTTCTATTTTGCTTCACCGTGTTTTTTGACACCCGGTTCTTTACCTTGATACTTCACTATTTTCAAGCCGCTACGGTTATTATTTTTACCTATGTTGTGATTAGGTTCGCCATGTCGTTAAAATCAGGGGAAATCACCTATGTTTTGGGTTTTGCGGGCATACTGGTTATGATTTTGCTTGCCGTAAACGACATACTGCTTCACGGCTTCGGCGTGAATATGTTTACTTTAAGCGGTCAGGTTTATACAGTGCCTTTCGGAATGGTGTTCTTTGTTTTTTGCTACGCGATCCTGATCGCCGTTGAGTACGCCGAAACCAAGCGGCGTGAGGAGGCCCTTGCCGAGCACAACGAGTTTTTGGAAAGGCTGAACCGCCAGAAAACACAGTTCTTACAGGACATGAGCCACGAAATGAAAGCCCCCCTGACGGTTATCGCCACGGGCATTGATTATACGGACAGCCAGCTGAATAAAGCGGGGGACATTCCCAAGGCGGTAAACGCCCTGGATACAATCAGGAACGAAACACAGCGGCTTGGGCGCATGGTCGGCGGTATGGTTGACCTTGCCGCCATGGGCGAAGCCCGCGAAAATCGCAAACGCGTTGATTTCAATGCTTTGCTTATAAACAGCGCCGAGGCCTTCCGCATTACCCTTGCGGAGCGGAACAATACCCTGCATACAGATATAGCCCCCGGCCTGCCGGAAGCGTACGTAGAGGAGGACAGGTTCATGCAGGTTATGGCTAACCTCCTTTCCAACGCGTCCCGGCATACGGAGAAGGGTAATATATTTCTGCGGGCCGTATACGACAGGTCATATATAACCGTGTCCCTGTCCGATTCCGGGCAGGGTATACAACCGGAGACCCTGCCGCATGTGTTCGAACGCGGCGTGTCCGGCGGGGAAGGCACGGGCTACGGGCTTTTCCTGTGTAAAACCGTCGTGGAGGCCCACGGCGGGGTTATCGACATAGAAAGCGTGCTGAAGCTTGGGACAAAGGTCACTTTTACCGTTCCGGTTTACGGCGGGCAGGAGGCGGGGCATAAATTATGAACGGCAAGCTGGTTTTATTGGTTGAGGACAATGAGAAAGTTTTGGATTTCAACAAATATTTACTGGAAGAGCAGGGCTTTGCCGTTGAAACGGTTATGAGCCTTGCCTCCGCGCGGGATTTTGTCGGGGCGCAAATGCCGGACGCCATTATCCTTGACATAGGAATGCCCGACGGCAGCGGGCTGGATTTTCTGCGGGAATTCCGAAAGGCATCAAAAACACCGGTGCTGCTGTTGACGGGCTTCGGCAAAGACAACGACGTTATCGCCGGGTTTGAAAGCGGCTGCAACGATTATCTGCCAAAGCCGTACACATTCGGCGTCTTGCTGGCGCGGCTGAAAAACCTGCTGCGCGGCGCGGAGCAGGTGCCCCAAACCCTGGTAAAAGACCCGTTCCGCCTGAATATGATATCTAAAGAGGCTTTTCTGAACGGCGCGGATATGCTCCTGACCCCCACCGAATTTTCGTTGCTGCTGCTCTTTGTACAATATCAGGGCGATGTAATGAATACGGAACGCCTGTATCAAAATGTGTGGGGGCATACCTTCCACCACGACACGGGGGCTGTGAAATACCACGTCTCGCGCCTGCGCAAAAAGCTGAAGGGTTCGGGCTATTCCATTTTGATGAAACGCGGGGAAGGCTACTGCTTAAAAAAAGATTGAAGTATGCGTAAAGGTTAGAATTCCGCAACATTCGCATTTATGTTTTGATTAATTATATTTAATCCGATATAATTAAGAGGCTGTGTTCAATGTCCGAGATACCGGCTTGACGGGGCGTTTTTTGTCGGGCCGGGAAGCGACTGCGGCGCGTGACGGAAAAAGGCTCTCAAGCCGGTATTTCGCTATGTTTAAAACAATTTAAAAATATAAGGAGCGCGCTATATGGATCTGACGATGCTGAAAAATTTGTCTAATCGCGTAAATTTCAAGAGCGGACAGATTATTTTGGAAGAAGGCGACCAGCCCGGCGAAAAGAGCGACGCGATGTATATAATCCTCGCGGGCAGCGTTGATGTGTATAAAAATTTCAAAAAGCCCAACGAGGTTAAAATCGCGACTCTTACATCGGGTTCTTTTTTTGGGGAGATGGCGTTATTCTTAAATAAAACGCGTACGGCCACGGTTGTAGCGGCGGAAGATGTAATGATGCTTGAAATAAACCGTGAAAACGCCTACGGTTTTTTTGAAAAACAGCCGGAAGCCACATATTTGCTGATACGCACGCTTTGCACGCGGCTGGAACATCTTACGAATTTCTACGGCAACGCCGGCGGAGTCCAGTCCGCCCCGGAAAGTAACTTTGAAGAAACCGTTGACAGAAAACTGGACGAAAAACAAACAAGTTCCCATATACCGGGGCTTTTCCCCAAAGGGCACAAAAAATACAACCGTACCTACGAGCCGAGGGAGCCTTTCCAAATATACGAAAAACGATACACCTGCCCCATGTGCGACAAGGTTTTCGGCGCGGCGACGGTAAAAGCCAACCAGAAATCCGAAGGTATGGACAGGGATATGCGCCAGCGGTTCAAAGGGGTGGATACCCTGTACTACGAATCCGTAACATGCCCGTCATGCCTGTTCAGTTCCCTTGAAAATACGTTCGTCAAAGGCGTAGCCTCAAAGTACAACGCCCTGAACATAGCCATGCGCGAATTTCTGCCTTTGGTAAAAGACATGTTTGACGAAAAAAGCATCGCACAGCCGGGCGTTAACGCCGACAGGCTCTTTACCAGCCTGTATCTGGGTCTGGAATGCGCCCCTATATGCTATTACCGACCGGAAATGCTTATTGCCCGGATATGGATGCGAATAAGCTGGCTGTATTCGGACTGCGCGGATGAGGTCATGTCCCGCTTCGCCGCCGAAAACGCCCAGGACGCGTACTTAATTGCCTACGAAAAGTCCGACATAAGCTCGCAGCAGTTACAGCAATTGCAACTGCTCATAGGCGAACTCAGCTTCAGGCTGGAGGACTATAAAAACGCTCAGCGCTTCCTGTATTACGCCAAAGTACGCGAGCAAGGCTCGCCGGTCTACCGCAATCAGGCTGAGGACAGGCTGGATGAAATGAAGGCCAAGGGGTTAAGTTAAATAAAAAGGAGTTACCTTATGATTCCTAAAAAATATGCAAAAAGAAAATGGGCGGCCTGTTTTACGGCGTTGTTATCGGCGGTGATGTTTACGTTCCCGGCTGCCGGTATGGAAGCCTATACGGACAGGCTCTCCGGGATTGCGAATTTTGACTTCCCGATGGAACACGAGATTACACGCGGGGAGTTTTTCACCATATTGGCGGATTTGTTCCCGGATCATTACGTAGAAGTAACGGGGAACCCCGGAGATTTGCTAAATAGGCAGGACGCGCTTGCCTTAATGGGCGCGCTTTTTGATAAAGATTCGGATATGAGGCTGGACTTTGCCGACGCGGCTGGTATTGCGGATTACGCTTACGCGCATGTGGCGTGGTTCGCCGAGCGGGGCATAATTGTAGGCAATACCGACGGCACCTTTGCCCCGCGCAGGAACATAATCGCCGCCGAGTTTGCTGTTATAGGAACGCTTACTTATGATTTCCTACGGCTTAACCAGCCGCAAGTGGCCGGGTTGTCGGGCACGGGCGTCCCGGGGCATACGGACGGGGCGGCTGCCAGGGCCCGTTACAATTTGCCGCACGGAATGGTTGTGGGCAATGACGGTTCATTGATTGTGTTTGATACATTTAACAACCTCATACGCCGTGAAAGCTTCGGGAATATCAGTACGCTGTCCGGGAACGTGCTTGGGACTGACGACAACCGGTTCCCGCGCGGTTTTTATCTGGACGGGGACATTGAAAAGGCCCTTTTTAACCGCCCCAGCGGCGGGGTTATCAATTCCCGGGGGGATCTGCTTATAGCCGACAGCGGCAACAATGCCATAAGGATAATCCGCGGGGAAGGTGTTTTCACCTGGAGCGGCGGGGCGCGCGGCTATGCGGACGGGCCGGGAAGGGAAGCCAAGTTCAATAGCCCCATGGCCATAGCCGTTGACCAATACGACAACATATACGTGGCGGACACGCTGAACAACTGCATCCGCAAGATCGACGCCGGAGGAACAGTAACAACCGTCGCGGGAGTACCCGGACAGGAAGGATATGCGGACGGAGCGGGTTACGCCGCGCTGTTCCGCCAGCCCATGGGGATTGCCGTATCCTGGGACGGAAGCGTTATATATGTATCCGATACGGGTAACCACCGCATACGTAAAATAGAGGACGGCTACGTAACAACGCTTGCGGGCCATACAACGGACGCGGACGCGGAGGGCAGCCCGTTCGGCGGTTTCAAGGACGGCCCGGGGCAAACCGCTATGTTCAGTCTGCCCATGGGGCTTGCCCTTGCCGGCGGCGTCCTTGTTGTGGCGGACAGCGCCAACAACCGCATCCGCGCCGTATCGCCGGGCGGCTACGTATCAACCGTTGCGGGGGACGGTGAACCGGGGGATATTGACGGCGACGCACAAAGCGCGCGTTTGCATCAGCCCAGGGGGGTGTGCCTTCACGACGGAACATTATATATTGCGGATACATCCAATAACAAAATCAAAATCATGACATTTTACGCGGAAATGTACAGGTAGGGGCGGACTTCGTTCGTCCGATACTAAATTCAGACGGGAGTGAACCAGCCATGAAACGCGGGGGAAAAAATTACATCAAAGCAACCACGGCCTTGCTAATGGTTTTAATCCTAACCCTTGGCCTGACCGGGATACAAATCACGGCGCAGAACGCGCGCACTATTTCGGTTTTCGAGGTAGAGGGCGATAACGTTATCATGACCAAGGGCACGGCAAGGGAGTTCGCGGTAAGGCCCGGAATCCAGCTAAGCGACGGTTACACCGTATCTACGGGGATTGATTCATACTGTTATATAAAACTGGACGACGACACACTGCTGATGATGGATCAGCAAAGCAAAATACAGGTCACCAAGGCATCCCGGAACAAGCTGGCCGTAAGCGTTTTAAGCGGGGCGGCGCTGGTTGACGCGGCTGCACAGGCTCCGGGGGATTCCGTCGAAACCAACGCGGGCAATTCATCGCTTGCCATTCGCGGCACTTTGTATATAATTGAGTATAAAGGGGACAATTTGCTGTCCATAACGATGCTTGAGGGCAGCGGCGACGTAAACGGCATACCCCTGCCGGCGGGCGGCGTTATGCTTGTGTTCGACGCACCCGCGTTTGAGGGAGAGAACGGAGTGGAATCGGAAGGCATGTTCCACCAAATAATCACCTCTGACAGCGGCGGCGTAATATTGGATCATCAGACCAGCCTTTTCACCCTCGCCGTAATAGCCGAAAGGCTGGAGGAACTTATTGAAAGCGGCGTTATTGACATTGAGGGCGGCGATATTGAGCAGCTTATGCAGCTGATTGTGGAATTGATGGAAGAAAAGCTTATTGCGCTTGAAGAAGAAAGAAGCCGGGGAATAGAGGAAACAGGGGAAATAGAAAATAACGTGGTATACATTGAAGAAGACAATACGGAAGAAGGGGAAGAATCCGGCGAAAACACAGATACTGAACCTACACCCGTACCTACACACGCATCGACGCCGACTCCAGAGCCTACACCCGAACCGGAGCCGTCATCAGGAACAGCTACGGATCCAACGCCCGATCCGGATCCCGACCCCACTCCAACAGCCACACCGCAGGCTACGCCGACAGCCACACCGGAAGCTACGCCGCAGGCTACGGACCCTCCACCTCCTCCGACCAGGGAATTAACGTATGAAAAATGGGAATGGAACGCACAGGACGGCGACTGGGATACAAAGACGGTTCCTTTCATCGCGGGGGAAACGCTGACATTGGAAAATCCGGTGAATATGCAATATACCGAGGGCTGGAACCACTTCGCTTTCGCGGGATGGCAGATGTATTATTATGACGGGGCAAACCCCGTAAATATAGGGCCGGTGCGTCAGGCTGGCTTGATGGATGCCCCCATGCCTAACCATGATGTGCTGATGGACTACGTGACCGCTGAACAATTCGATATCAACTATATATTAAACGGCGGGACTATCGGCGTAAATACGGATATAACCGCCCATGCGTTTGAGGGCGCCGCGGTAACCCTGCCAAGCCCCGTACCTCCGGCTAACCGGAGACTGGTGCGCTGGAACGTGCAAGGGGTTCCTTCGGTAACACAGCTTAACCCCGGCGCTTCGTTTACCATGCCGGGAAATACCGTTATGCTGGATGCCGTTTGGGAAGATGATATATATACGCTGACATATGATTTTAACGGAGGAACCCTTAACGCGGTTGCAATCCCGGCGCCGCCGCTGGTGCTTGCACCGTTTGCGGGCAGCACGGTGACCGCGTTTAATCCCGTAAACCCGTTACCGGACCCGCCGGGCGGCGGTGTGGTGGAACCTCCCGCATGGAGGAGGTTCGGCGGTTGGTACACTAAGGCGGATGCCACAGGGGACTTTTACAGAACCGACGCCCCCCACAATACGTTTCCAATGCCGGAGAATGATCTAACGCTTTACGCATATTGGGAGTATCTGCAGGATAGGTATTTGACCATCAACTACGGTGCGGGCATGCAAGTAAGGCTTGTCTCGCCCCCCGTGATTTTTGACAACCCGCAATATATCAATACCCGGCCCGGCACACTGGTCGAGTTAACTGACCTGTCAAGTTCCGAATATACGATAATCCCGCTCCGTTTGTTTACGGGATGGGAGTCGAGTGATGTAACGATAACCAACAACTCATTTACCATGCCCGATAACCCGGTAACGGTAACCGCCACATGGGCGAATATCGAGCGCAAGCTTACCTATGACTTTATAGGCAACCTTGACGTCCTGCCTTCCTGGGATTCAACTCCCGGATTATTTACCCCAACGGTGGGGGACGGCCCGGAGACGAGACTGGAAACCATGCAGGCTGTGGGTGAAACGGTGAACTTGTTTGACCCCGGCAACCCCCCCGTACCGGGTACGGTGACAACCCCCACATGGACACCTTCAGGAGGGCCCACCACAAATTATGTGCTGGCCGCTTGGAATACAGAAAGGTACGGTACCGGCAACCCAACGGCCAACATCGCCCCCGGCGGACAGTACGTCATGCCAAACAACGATGTTCTGATGTTCGCCCAATGGGAACCCAGAGGATTCGATATCACCTATAACTTGGGCGGGGACATACTCTTTGTTAAACCCAACCCTCCGCTTGTCGGCTCCCAGTTTCCCGGCGTTATCGGCGATGTGTTTACGCAGCCCGGGCTATTAATTGACGAAGCATTGCCATACACTTGGGTCGGCTTCCCGTCATTCTCGCCCGGACTGCCCTGGGCTTGGAGCGGTCATGAGTTTCTTGGCTGGTATATGGATCTGCCGGCAGGTACGCAGGACTTTATTCCGGGGGGGAGCAGCTTTGAAATGCCCAACGGGAATGTCACGCTGACAGGTTTATGGGGCAGGCCCGTTACTATTGAGTATGATTTGGGTGACGTGAGCTTTACGTCATCCTATGCAGGTGAAAATCCCCTGCCGGGATCGGAAGGCAAAATTGCGTATTTAGTCAGCGCTTTTGATATAAATGGGCGTGTTCCAAACGAGTTAACACCTCCGCCGGGAACGTCGTCAGGATCGAATCCTTTCCTCGGATGGAGCTACAATGGGGAACCTATTGATGGTATAGAATTCCTGGTGCCGATTTTTGAGGATGAGGAAGCGCCCATAATCATTACCTTAGAGGCCAGGTGGCAGCCGGAATAATCTACAGGTTTAGCATGGCGACACCAAAGGTGGAATAAATGAACATCAAAATCTACGGCAGCCGCGGCACCATGCCGTTCTTCGGCAGGGACAACTTGAAGTACGGGGGGAATACCTCGTGCGTTAAGGTAACGATGGGCGGGCAGACGATTATAATTGATTGCGGGTCAGGGCTTGCGCAAGCTTCAAAAGAGCTTGGGCAAAGCCCTCTTTGCCTTGATGTGCTGGTCAGCCATCTGCACCTGGACCATATTATCGGCCTGGGTTCGTTTCCGCAGGCATGGAATGATGAGCATTATATTACGTTTTATACGAAATCAAGGGACGGGCGGCCTTTGGCGGAGCAGCTTTTCGGCGCGTTCAAGCCGCCTTACTGGCCCGTGGACCTGGCGCGGATAAATCTGGCCGGGGTAAGGGAAATAAAGGAAGACGAGCCGTTTATGCTGGGCGGGGATGTGCGGGTTGTGCCGTTTGCCTCGAACCACCGTGACGGTACATTGGCTTTTAGGATAGAATACATAAAGGAGGGCAAAACGCTGGTCCATTTGCTTGACCACGAGATGGACTACGCCCCCGATAAGCATGAGGCCATGCTCAGGTATTGCAAAGGCGCGGACTTAATTGTCTTTGACAGCGCCTATACTCCCGAGGATTATGCTTCCAAGCGCGGATGGGGCCATTCGGCTTATACGGACGGCATTGCGCTGGCGGAGAGGGCAAACGCGAAAAAGCTGGTTTTCTGCCATTTTGACCAGAAATACAGCGATGCCAAGTTGGACGGGATCGCGGACGGGATTGACGGGATAGGAAGCAGATTCTTTATTGCCTATGACGGTATGGAATTGCGGCTGTAACGGTGGTGAATATATGAAACTGTTAAAAAAGCATTATAAATATATAGTGGATATTGTTCTGGCCGCGGCGCTGGTTTTTTTATTTGCCGTCAACGCGCTGTGGGTTTTGGAAAACAGGGCGCAGGACGCCTTGTACCAGAGGCTGGGATTGCTGTACCCCAATGTTTATGTTATCGGCATAGACGAAAAAGCCATGGAGAGGTTCGGGCCCGTGAGGGAGTGGAACAGGCAGATTATGGCGGATGCCATAGATATCCTGAACAGCGGCGGGGAGTACGATAAACCGGCGGTAATCGCGCTGGACGTGCTGTACACGGGTGGGAGCGCCTACCCCGAGGCCGACAGGAATCTGGCTGCGGCGGCGGAGCGGGGCGGAAACGTGGTTGTGGGGTCGCTTGCGGAGGTTGGGCAGGATATGTCCCTAAGCAATGTTGTGCAGAACCATGTGCTGCCGTACGCGGCCTTGGAGCGGCACACCGCGCACGGCCTGGTAAACGGCATCATGGACGGTGACAGCGTAATCCGAAACGCCCTGCTGAAAACCCAGTTCGGCGGCGAGACCCTGTACAGCTTTCCTTATGAGATATACAGGCAATACACTTGGGATGAGCTGGATTTCGCAAGGGACAACAACCAGGTACATATCGCCTACAGCGGTATGCCGGGCGATTATTACGCCATGTCCTTCGCCGATATATTCGAGGACGATTTTGACCCGCTGTTCTTCGCGGACGCGGTAGTGATGATAGGCGCATACGCCGCGGGGCTTATGGATTCGTACAATACCCCGGTCAGCGGCGACGTGCAGATGCACGGTGTGGAAATCCACGCCAACGCGCTGGTAATGATGCTGAGGGAGGATTTTAAGGTTGAAATCCCTTTCTGGCTCAATCTTACAATAATGACCGTTTTAACCCTGGCGGCGCTGGTTCTGGCTGACCGTCTGGATATCCGCCTGGTGTTCGGCATATTTGCGGCCTTCTCCGTAGGATATATCTTCCTTGCCTGGTTTTTGTACGAGAGGGGGCATATCTCGTTCCTGATATACCCCGTTTTATCGGTTATGACCGTTTATGTTTACAAGCTTGTATACAGATACATCCTTGGCGCGCTTGAAAAACAGCGCATAAAGGGCGCGTTCAAGAAATACGTGGATCCCAAACTGGTGGATAAACTGATGGAAAGCGGCGAGGCTCACAGCGACGAAGTGGGCGTGAAGAAGAATATCGCGGTGCTGTTTGTGGACGTAAGGGGATTCACCCCCATGACGGAGGCCTTGCAGGACAGCCCGGAGGTAATAGTCGAAATCCTGAACGAATATCTGGAACTTACCACCACCGCCGTATTCAACAACGGCGGCAGCGTTGATAAATTTATAGGCGATGCAACAATGGCGCTGTTCAACGGCTTCGTGCCATTGGACGATTATGTGTACAAGGCCGTGAAAGCAGCGGTGGAAATAGTGCAGGGCGCCGCCGGCGTAAACTCTTCCATAAAAGAAAAATACGGCGTGGATGTGGGGTTCGGCGTGGGCGTCAACTTCGGGGACGCCATAGTTGGCAACCTGGGGCCTTCGTTCCGGAAGGACTACACCGCCATCGGCGACGCTGTGAACACGGCGGCGAGGCTTGAGTCCAGCGCCGCGCGCTCGCAGGTTTTAATCAGTAAAGCTGTTTATGATGAGGTGAAAGAAAGAATAATCGCCGAATCGGTAGGGGAAATTTCATTGAAGGGTAAGAGCGAGAGGTTTGAGGTTTTTGCGGTGACGGGGGTTTTGTAGCGGGAGCGGACAATCCGAGGAGGGCAATATTTTTTATGAAATAAAAAAATACTGTTAAGTAAAAAAATAAAGTGCCGATATATGTATCAGAACAAAAAACTAATAACCGGCCGCAGTAACGCGTAGAGGCCAGTTATTACAAAAACAAACATTCCCCTGAAACAGGGGGCCGGGCCAAAGGATTGACCCGGTAGGCGGGGCAATCCCCCGTATGAAAGGAGTCGAACAACATGGCATCGAACACAGTTGTCCAAACCAATGTATTAGCACTTAATTCACATCGTAACCTGGGCCTTATCGGCATCCAGAAAGAAAAATCTTCCGCCAGACTTTCGTCAGGTTACAGGATTAACAGCGCGGCCGATGACGCAGCCGGCCTTGCTATCAGCGAAAAAATGCGCGCCCAGATCCGCGGCCTTGACCAGGCCAGCAGAAATGCGCAGGACGGTATCTCGATGTTGCAGACCACAGAAGGCGGCCTGCAGGAAATCAACAACATGATCGTCCGTATCCGTGATCTGGTCATTCAAGCGGCCAACGACACGAATACTACCGAAGACAGAGAGAAAATCCAGCTCGAGATATCGCAGCTTTCCGACGAAATTCAAGAGATGGGTGACCGCGTTGAGTTTAACAAAATGAAAGTGTTAAGCATGGGCGGTACGAAAACCTTCCAGATTGGTGCCAATGCTACACAGGGCATACAATTTAATTTCGACAAAGTGGATGTAACTGATACCATAGCGTCAAAGTTGGAAAACTTTGATATTGGCGGAGCGAATGATGACTTTGCAAAGATTACCGCACTTATATCTAATGTTGATGCGGCGCTGAAGGCAGTAACGGTAGCCCGCGCGGAACTGGGTGCAGTAATCAATCGTCTGGAGTTTACCAACAGGGCGCTGAATATCTCAAGCGAGAACCTGAGCGCTGCGGAATCCCGGATAAGAGACACAGATATGGCCAAGGAAATGATGCAGCTGACCAAGGCCAACATCTTGCAACAGGCGGGCGTGTCCATGCTGGCACAGGCCAACGCGTCTCCCCAGAGCGTGCTGCAGCTCCTCCAGTAAAACCGAGTCAAAAAGCAATATCGCAAAACATACGCGTTACATGCGGTCACAGCCTGCCCTATCTTTGGGCAGGCTTTTACTTTTAATTGACAATTCAAAATCGGCGTTATACAATGTATTCAATGGAAATGGCTGAAATAGTGGATTGTTGGGGTGAGCAGGGTGCTGCTTTCAATCGGGATGATAGTTAAGAACGAGGAACAAGGACTGCGGGAATGCTTGAACGGTATTAAGCCGATACTGGAACAGGTTGATAGTGAACTGATCATCGCGGATACCGGTTCCACGGACGCCACCGTGGCCATTGCCAAAGAATTTACGGATAATGTTTATCAGATAGAATGGCGGAACGACTTTGCCTGGGCCAGAAATACCACGCTTGAACGCGCGAAGGGCGAATGGTATATGTTTCTGGACGGGGACGAGATATTTCAGGATATTTCTGAGATAGTCGGGTTCTTCAACTCGGGGGAATATAAGGAATTCGGGGGCGCGTGCCATCTGCGCTATGAAGTTGAGAATGAAATTCATACAAAGGTCTATCGTTTATTCAAGAAAGACAGCGATACGGTGTTTGTAGGAAAAGTGCATGAAAATGCCCTTTATAAGCGGCCTGTGAAGATGCTGGGGAGCGTTTCGCTGCATACGGGGTATTCGTACGGCGGCGGGAGCGGCAAGGAAAAGCAAGCGGCGAAGTACGAGAGGAATCTGAACCTCCTATTGGAGATGCATGAAGAAAACCCCGCGGACTTGGGTATTATATGGTATATCGTCCGTGAGTCAATGATGAATGAAGATTACGTCAAGTCAGAAAGGTTTTTGGATATAGGGTTAAAATTACAAGAGAAGGATTCGGCAAAGGTATTATACCACTCACTGCGGCAGATGAGAGTAATCTGTTACGTGAATACGGGACAGTTTCAAAAGGCTTTGGATGAGATAAAGGACTATTTCGATACGTCTGTGAAACTCTTTTCATTCGCTGTGGGGCTGCGGCTCGTTGAAGCCGGGATACTGTCCAGGCATGGCCGGCACGAAGGAGCGATACTGTCCTATAAAGAGGCGATCAGGCTGTTCGGTGACTACAACGCGGGTTTCCTGGACAAAGCGGACGAAGGGCTGACTATTACGGCGGGAGTGTCTAAGGATACGGAAATTGTCTCCGCAGGGGGTATTGCCGGTCAGTATGCCGCCCTTGGCGATTTTGACGGTGCTTTTGACTGGGTAAGGAAATATAAGCTTGACGTGTCAGAGATGTTAAATGCCTTGCGGTCCGGGCCGGGGAATGCCGCCGGATTAGGCAGCTGTATAAAGGCAAGCTATAAATACCTGCTTATAAATAACGGCAAGGAAGAGTTTGACGATAATTCCGCCGATAGCCTTTCCCAAAGGGATAGGTTTATTTATTACGCGCATAAGGCGTATGAGCGCAAGGACAGAGGTGACACGCTGGGGTTTGTGTCCAATTTGCGTGAGGCTGTGAAGCTGGACCCTTCAATGCGCAATGTTGTCATGGAAGTTATAAACAGTTTGGAGATAACAAAAAGAAGCGACGCGCCGGGAACGCTGAGCGAGGAGACGGCGGCGCTAAAGGGCGCTATATACGAGCTGATAAAAAACAAACAGCTTGAAGTGGCCGCTCAAATTCTTGACAAATATGCGTTAATAAACCCCGGCGATCCTGATATCAATGTCATAAGGGCCCGGTTAGCGAAGTAGGTAATAATAAAAAGGTGATGGATGAGATGGTTCTTTCAATCGGGATGATAGTAAAAAACGAGGAGCAAGGCCTGCGGGAATGTTTGAAAGGTATTAAACCAATATTGGAACAGGTTGACAGTGAACTGATCATCGCGGATACCGGTTCAGCGGACGCTACCGCGGCCATTGCCAAAGAATTCACGGACAACGTTTATCAGATAGAGTGGAGGGGCGATTTTGCCTGGGCCAGGAACACCACGCTTGAGCGCGCGAAGGGCGAATGGTATATGTACCTTGACGCGGACGAGGTGTTTCAGGATGTTTCTGAGATAATTGAGTTTTTCAACTCAGGCGAATATAAGGGATACATGAGTGCGAACCATCTGCGTTATGAGACAGGACCCGAGCAGTACAATACAATTTTCCGCCTGCACAAAAAAGATAAAGATGCTGTGTTTATTGGGAAAATACATGAGCAAATTCCGTTTAAGCCGCCTGTAAAAAAGCTTGGAAGCGTTTCAATGCATACGGGATATTCATATGGCGGAGAGGAAGGCAGGGAGAAACAAGCGGAGAAGTATAGGAGAAATTTACGCCCGCTTTTGGAGATGCATGGGGAAAAACCCGGCGATTTGCGGATTTTAGGGCATATAGTCATTGAAAGCATGATAAATGGCGACTACGGAACTGCCGGAAAATATTTGGGTATAGGCTTGAATTTACAGGGAAAGGATTCAAAAAATGTTTATTACCACTCATTGCGGCGGTTGAAAGTGCTCCATTACGCGAATACAGGGCAGGCTCAAAAGGCTGTTGATGAGATAAGGGATTATTTCAGCACATCTTTGAAGTTATTTTCGTTCGCGATTGAGCTGCGGCTTATTGAAGCCGTTATACAGGAAAGACAGGGAAACAACGGAAAAGCCGTGACGGCGTATGAGGAAGCGATTAAACTATTTGACGCGTATAGTGAAGGTCGTCTTGACAAAGCGGACGAGGAGCTGACTATCACTAAAAATGTCCCGCCTGACACGAAGGTTGCTTCCGTTAAGGGCATTATCAGGCAATATGCCGCTCTTGGCGATTTTAGCGGGGTTTTTGATTGGATAGGGAAAAGTTATAACGATGCCTTTTTTCAGGAAGACGGGTTTATTAATTGTGCGCATAAGGCGTATGAGTGCAAATCCAAAGGCGATAAGCTGGGCTTTGTGTCAAATTTACGGGAAGCCGTTAAAGCGGATCCTTCTATGCGCGATGCCGTCTTGGCGGTTATAAACGGTCTGGAGGAGACAAGGGATGCCGGCGCGCTGGACTCTTTAAACAAAGAAACAGCGGCTCTTAAAGGCGCAATCTATGAAATGATTAAAAACAAACAGTTTGAAATGGCGGCGCGGATACTTGAGCAATACGCAAAAATAAACCCTGCCGACCCGGATATAAACACTATAAGAATGGACATAAATAAACTGAGCTAAGAAAATTACAGGTACGAAAAAGGTGGTTTCAATGCTTCTTTCAATCGGCATGATAGTAAAAAACGAAGGTAAAAATCTGCGCGAGTGTTTGAACGGCATAAAACCCTTATTAGAGCAGATAAAAAGCGAGCTTATAATAGCCGATACGGGTTCAACGGACGATACGGTAACTATAGCTCGGGAATTTACCGATAATGTTTATCAGATAGAATGGCGGAATGACTTTGCATGGGCCAGGAACACCACGCTTGAAAGGGCAAAAGGCGAATGGTATATGTTTCTGGACGCGGACGAGTTTTTTCAGGACGTTACCGATATAATTAAATTCTTCAAGTCGGGCAATTATAAAAAATACCGGTGTGCCAGCCATTTTATGGTAATGCAGGGGCAAGACGGCCGCGATATATTTACGCGGTTGTACAAGAAAGAAAAAAACACTAAATTTTTGGGCAAGTCTCATGAGCAAATCCCGCTTCAGCCGCCTGTAAAGAGGCTTGGCAGCGTTTCCCTGCATACGGGGTATTTTTATGAAGGCGAAGAAGGCAAGGCAAAAAAAGAAGCTAAGTATGAGCGTAACATGCTTCCCCTGCTGGAGATGTACAAAGAAAACCCTTCGGACATACGTACCGCCGCGCTGATTGTCAATGAAAACATTATACACGGCAAGCTGGAGGAGACGCGGAAATATTTGGACATAGGGCTTAAACTGCGCGAAAAAAGTTCCGTAGACGTATTTTATCATTTTTTGAGATATGTTGATTTGGTTTGGTACGGAAAATCCGGGCAATATGAAAAAGTGGCTGAGGAGGCCAAGGATTATTTCAATACGGTAAAAAAATTGTTTTCATGCGCCGTTAATATGCGCCTTGTGGAGGCCCATGCGCTGGAGGAGTTGAACCTCCATGGCGAAGCGGTCACGGCCTATAAGGAAGCGTTAAAGCTGATAGACATGTATAAAGCGGGCAAGTTGGATAAAGAAGATATAGAAATGAGCATATCAAAACATATATCCCCGGGAATGGAGGCGTTCGCGGCGGGAGGCATTGCCGGCCAATACGCCGCTATGGGCGAATTTGACAGCGCGTTTGAGTGGGTAAAAAAATATGGGCTTGAAGTTTCCGAGATGCTGTACCCTGTCAGAAAAGCGGGCGCCGACGGGGCGGATGAATTGGAGCGGTATGTGCGGAGGTGTTATAAGTATCTGCGTGGGATTAACTCTGCGGGGTTCCCGGACAAAGGCTTAGCCGGGCGGGACATGTTTATATACCACGCGCATAAGGCGTATGAATATAAGGAAAAGGGCGATATTTTAAATTTTGTGTCCAGCCTGCGCGAGGCTATAAAGGCGGATGTGTCCATGCGTTCGGTTGTTTCCGAAGTAATAGAGGGCATGAAAAGAAAGAGGGACAGCACAGTAAGCAACACCCCGGCATCCGCACAGGAGCGGCTGAATAAAGAAATGACGGCGCTGAAGGATGCTATGTACAACTTCATTAAAAACGGGCAGTTTGATATGGTTGAAAAGATTCTTGCGGCTTACTCTCAGGTAAATCCGAATGACCCGGATATTAAATCAATCAGGGATATGATTTCCCTTGCGAGGCTGGAGGAAAACAGCGAAGGCGGGGGAAATAAGGTAAAATTACTGGAGAAATTCGGGTTGCTTAGCAAAATAGAAACCGTATTTATTTTATCAAATTTTTCCCATAAGGGTACCGGCATAACAAACAGCGTCATCAGAAAAGTGAATATGATGGAAGATATGTGGGGTTACCGGCCTCTGATATTGGTTTGCGAGCATAATCTTGAGCTGCGGCGGATTAATACGGTTCTTAAACACAGCGGTTACAATGACAATCAGGTACGGCTTAACAAAGGGACAAGGCTTTTAAGCGTTTATGATTATTTTCAAAAGGCATATTCCGAAGACCTGCAAACCGCCGTGGCGTACAAAAAAGCCGACGACGGCGACAGGTATGTTGAAATATCCGAAAACGTATACGAAGTGTATGACGGCGAAACCCTGGTAAGGAAAGAATATTTTACAGGGCATTCGGACGGGCTGCGACAGATTGAATACTTTAAATACGGGAAAAGGGAAAAAGGGGTTTATTACGATGACTGGGGCTATATCAGCTATGTGCGCGAATACGACCCGGAAGACGGCAGCCGTTATATATGTGATAATTACTATACAACCGGCCAGAATTTATGCATAAAAACCTTCTATAAATGTAAAAACGGCAAAAATGAAATTGAAAAATTAATTGTTTATGACGATGACGGCGGCATCATAAAAGAATGCGCGGACAACGCGGAACTGGCGGCTTTGTGCATCGAGCGGATTATTACCGATGATAGGCTCTACATGCTTGTGATTGAAAACGGGCTGATGTCTAAGGCCGCTACTACGGTAAAAGCAAAAAATATAACAAAGGTTATTATTGTGCATAATGTGTTTCTTGAAAACCCTTACGACCTTAGACATGACCCGCAGATACATTACAAGTATTTATGTGAAAACCACATGGAATTTGACGGGATTGTTTTCCTTACCCATTCGGCGCGCAATGATTTTTACACGAAATATAACCGCAATATAAGGGATATATTCGTTATTCCGCATCCATACCCATATAATGCTGCGAAAGCGGATTTCGAAAAACGGAACCATAGGAAAGCCGTCATTATCGCCAGGCTGAGACCTTTCAAACAGATTGATTACGCGATAGATATATTTGCTATGGTTGTGGAAAAGCTGCCGGATGTTACGCTGGATATATACGGAATGGGCCCCGAGGAAGAGAAATGCAGGGAGAAAATCAAGATGTTGAGCCTGGAAAACAACGTGTTTTTAAAAGGCTTCACCGATAAGCCTATTGCCGTCCTAAGCACCGCCGCCATGTTTATGATGACGAGCAATTCGGAAGGCTACCCTCTCTCGCTCGTCGAAAGCATATGCAATGGGTGCCCGGTTTTTGCCTTTGACATCAAGTACGGCCCGTCGGAGATTGTTCTTGACGGACAGACGGGTTTCATATTCACGCGCTATGACAAGGAGCAGTATGCAGAAAAAATGATTTCGTATTTCGAAGATGTTGAAATGCAAAGATCAATGAGTGAAAACGCCTATGCGGACACCCCGAGGTTCGGCGCCGATATGTTTATGGAGACCTGGTATACGCTGACGGAGACTATGCATAAGCGGTTCATTAATTGAAGCGATAATGACGATATAAAGATTATCAAAATGTAAAACTAATATAAAAAGGACGATTTCAATGATCCTTTCAATTGGCATGATAGTTAAAAATGAAGGAAAAAATCTGCGCAGGTGCCTGAACTGTCTTAAGCCTATTCTGGAGCAAGTCCATAGCGAGCTTATTATAGCGGACACGGGATCTACGGATGATACGGCAGTCATTGCCAAGGAGTTTACCGACAAGGTTTTTCAGATAGAGTGGAGGGGCGATTTTGCCTGGGCCAGAAACCAAACCCTTGAGCGTGCCAGGGGCAAATGGTTTATGTTTGTCGATGCCGATGAGTTTTTTCAAGACCCAACGGAACTGATAGAGTTTTTTAATTCGGGCGAGTACAAGAATTACGTCTCGGCTGACCATCAAATGGAGATGGTTACAGACGAAAAAGGCGAGAATACCATTTCACGGCCCGGACGTTTGTTCAAAATACAGAAGGATACGCGGTTTAAGGGAAAGATACACGAATATGTAACTCAATACCCGCCGACTAAACGCCTTAACTGCGTGTCCGTGCATGAAGGGTACAGCTATGGCGGTTCAATAAACGCAAAAAGGCGCAAGCATGAACGGAATCTTGCCCCCCTGCTGGAGGAATATGAAAAAAACCCAACGGATAAGCGTACACTGTCACACCTGGTAAATCAATATTTTAACATGAAAGAAGATTGGTCTAAGGTAAAGGAAACCCTTGATAAAGCACTTGCATTATACGAAAACGGCGGGAAACAGGACAGCTTTTTTCATGTTTTTTCCAATAGGCTGGTGGTGTATTACAGCCATACGGAGCAGTATGAGAAGACGGTTGCGGCGGCAAGGGATTATTTTAGCAAAACTAAAGAAATCAATGCCAGCGCAATAGATACGCAGATGGTGGAGGCAAAGGCGCTGATGGCGCTGAAAAGGTATGGGGAATCGGCGGCGGCTATCATTAAGGCCCTGTCTTACCTTGAAATGCACGAAAAGGGCCTGCTGAACGACGACGTGCAGGGAAAGCTGCATCTTATGGGGACGTCTCCAAAGGCGAGGGGGATTATAACCGACGAACTCATTAAAGCATATTCTTCCGCCGGGGATTTCGCCAATGCCAAGTTATGGGAAAGCAAATCTGAAGGTAAGGGCGTGGATATATTCCGGACGTATATAGCTGCGATAATGAACGAAGGGCGGTTCGAAGATGTAGCCGTGCTTTACAATTACCTTGCGGATGCGCTTACGCAAGACCCTAAGGAATACGAAAAGGGTATCTCGGCAATAGAGAGCGCCATAACTAATGCCCAGACAAAAAAAACAGTCGCCGCCGCTTTGACTTCAGGGAGGATATCAAACAACGGCGAAAGTGATTATATACGGTTGCAATGCCTGAGGAAACAATACGGGGACGGGGAAATGGGCTTAGAAGAATCCCTGAATTATTTTATTTCCGCTAAAAGAGTTTTTTCACAGAGATATAGCGACGTAATTGCCGCCGCAATGAAGCTGAACGCGGATTTCGACTCGTTTTTGGAGAATATGGAGATATATAACATGGATGCTATGGCCGCTGAATTTGTTCAAACAAACAGCGGCATAAACGAAGTTTTCGCTAATTTTATAACAAACAGCGGCTGGCTTGGGAAAAGCCGCTCACTCAAATGCGCGCGAATAATGCGGAGTTTTGCAAACGCGTTACTGTTAGCCTGCCCTAAAAAGGATAAGGACATCTTGGCACTCCTTTTTGAAGCTTTTGTGCGCACGAGCCACAAATATTTAAAAACCGTTTACAGGGAAGAGATTTATGGCAATGACGCGGATGACGCACTGCCGGAAACCGACCGGTTTGTGTTTTATGCATACAAGGCATATGAGCGCAGGGATGCCGGCGACATAATGGGGTTTGTTTCCGGGTTGCGGACGGCTTTGAAAAAAGATCCGGGCATGAAGGAATATGTTTCGGCAGTTAAAGACGGTCTGGAAACAAAAAAAGCAGATTATGACGCCTTCTCGGCCCGCTCGCAATTGGACAGGGAAATAGCCGCGATGAAAGATGTTATTTATAGCCTGATAAAAAACGGGGATGCAAAAAAAGCCGGGCAAATCCTCGCCGCTTACAGCCAGATAAACCCCAGCGACCCGGAATTAAACACGATAAGGGATATGATTTCGGCGGAAGATTCGGGGAAAGACGTCGGCGGGGACTGATAAAACAATGATAAAAGAATATCTTTGGCGCGAGGAGAGTCGGCAATGAGAAAAATCCATAAAAATCAACTTATCGGGGTAATAGACACATTATCCGAGGCCCATGACGAAATCCAAAAACTGCTTAAAAGCAATCAGAAGGATGTTGTGAAGGGACTCTTGTCGGGATGTCAGGATATCGCGGCAAGCGCGATTGATTTTATCGAGGAGCTGGAAGGCGAGGGTTGTGAAGCGGTTGGGCTTTTGGAGGATTATTATAAATTGGCTTATCAGGCAAGCTTGGAATTTGTCGTGCCGGAGCGTGCCGCGGAGTTTATAAACCACCTCCGCAACCAGAAAAGCACGATTGCGGATAGTGTGAGAAAAGGCATAAAGGCCGATAAGATAGAGATTGCGTTTTTGCCGTATAAAGCTTCCATGTGGGATTCCATGGAAAGCATCTGGCTTGCCGCCAAGGACGACCCTGACTGCGATGCTTTTGTTGTGCCGGTGCCGTATTACGAATACACCGTAACGCGTGAGCTGGGAAAGATGTGTTATGAGGGCGGCGAATACCCTAAAGCGGTGCCGGTTGTGAATTGGGAAGAGTATAATATTGAGGAGCGCAGGCCGGATGCGATAATTATCCATAACCCTTTTGACGAATACAATATTGTAACAACCGTGCACCAATCGTTTTATGCGAAACGTCTGCAGGATTTTACAGATATGTTAGTTTATATCCCGTACTACGGAAGTGCCGCCAGCGTGTATGAAAGCAATTGCCTGAACCCGGGTACGCTCTACACGGACAAGGTGTTTGTCCGGTCTGAGGAGATTCGGCAAACATATATCAGGGCATTCGATAAGTGGGCGAAGCAAAAGGGCATTACCAAAGGCCATCCGCTTTGGGAAAAAATTGGGAATCCGAAGGAAAAGTTTATTGCTTTAAGCAGCCCGAAGCTAGACAAAGCAAAAAACTCCAGGCCGGAAGATTTTGATATCCCGAATGAGTGGAACGGGCTTATTGAGGATGCGAGAAGGTTTGGGAAAAAAATAATATTATATAATACCCGGCTTACCGATATGGCGGCGGGCATTGAAAATCAAATTGAAAAACTGGAATTTGTATTGGAGTTTTTTAAAAATCAGAAAAGAACACTCCTATTGTGGAGGCCGCATCCGCTGAATATAGCCTGCCTTCAAACTATGAGGCCGCATATTTTAAGCAGATATAAGCGTATCGTCAGTGGCTATAAAAGTGCCGGGTGGGGTATTTATGACGATACAGCAGATTTGCACAGGGCAATTGCGCTTAGTGACGCTTATATCGGGGATTGGAGTTCGCTGATTTCTATATATACGGATATAGGCAAGCCGGTTTTAAGGCAAAACCCGCATATGATCCCTGATAAAATATCATTGAAAGCAATAATGTTCGAGGATTTTTATGATGACGGTGAAAATTTCTGGGTCACTTGTTTCGAATATAACGCGCTTTTTAAAATTTATAAAGCCGATATGAAACCGAAATATATGGGAAGCTTTCCTGATGAACCCATTGACGGGCGCCGTTTATACACTTCCGTTTGCGAGTTAAACGGCAAACTTTACTTTACGCCATACAGCGCTTCGGGAATAGGCGTATACGATATGGGTTCCGGTGAATTTTCAAGAATTTCATTCGCAGCATCAGGTGTTTTGCGGAAAAACTCTCATACAAACGCGAATTTTATAACATCGGTCCCGACGGAAAAAGGGATTTATTTCATACCGTACTTTTATCCGGCGATTATGTTTTATGACACGGCAAAAGACAAAATAATATATTTTGACGATTGGCTCACATCGGTCAGCAAGCTTGAAACCAGTGTGGACGCGAGTTATTTTTCCTCTGCGGTAACGGCGTTAAAAGACGATTCCAAGCTGATACTGCCCTGCTGTAATGCCGGCGCGGCAGTGGAATTTGATATGCGCAAAGGGGTTTCGAAAGTCTATCCGGTTAATAATAGAAATGATCCGGTTAGGTATTTAAAAATTTTGAAAACAGAAGGCGAGTACTGGCTCCTTCGCTCAAACGGTGATATAGAAATAACCGCAAACCTCAGCAGTCATGCCAGCCGCGAAGTGGTAACGCTGCCGATAAATAAAACAAGTGAAGTTATTCAATTCTGTCATATGGTTTATTTTAGCGGATATGTATGGCTATTCTCTTGTTTCGATTCGGAAGTATTCCAAATTCACCATAAAACAAAAAGGATACTGAAAATCGAAGCTGCCGCCGCCAAATCCGAACAGGGAGGCCCTCTGTATCCCTGGTCATATTTTTGCGCTAGGGAGCATGATAACCACATACTTGCCGTCAGCGCAAAAAGCGGGTGTTTTATGCAATTTAACGCGGCAAGGGAGATTGTGGGTGAGGGATTGACGGAGATGTCCGGCGAGGACTGCGAAACGCTCAAAGCCGCGTTCGTCCGTCTTTCGGATGGTCAGCCGGTAATAAGGGAAACGGCTGTCTTTACCATGGCGGACTTCATTGAAAATTCTATATACAGCGCAAAAAAAACAAACAATCAAGGGACTGCCGGGCGCGATATATACAATCATATAAAAAAGGCACTATTTGAGTGATGCTTTTACACTCCAATCCTTTCCCTCCAAATCTCTCCCGCCATTACGCCAAAGACCGCCCAAAGAAGCGGCTTGTCAACCGGCATATCCACTAAAAAGAAAGCTTGGATTAAATAGCTGAGCGCTCCCGCCCCGCAAGCCAATAAAAACGGGCGGCTGAGCGCTTTTTTTATGAATCCGGCAAACAATCCGCCCCAAAAGGTCAGAAAAGCTAAAAGAGCCGGAATTCCCATGCATACCGCGATTTGCAGATACATGTTATGGGCTTTGTCAAACACGATGTTATATCGGCGAAAGGCTTCGTGCTGCAGAGTATCCCCCAGCGCGTGGTAAAAGGTATCCGGACCGGTACCCAGAATGGGATGCTCCGGGATGACCGAAAGCCCGCGTATCCAGACCCATCCGCGGTTTGTGCCGAAGCTGTCCTGCATTCGTCCGTGTAATATTTCCCGTGCCTGCCAAAAAATATTTCGGGGCTGCCCCACTATCCTCGCGCCAATAATCTCGATGAACAAAACGCCGCCCACAGCCGCAAGCGTTAAAAATGCAAAACCGGCAATCTTCATGCGCCGCGGTTCCGGCCATTTCTTCAGCAGGAAAGTTAAAAAAAGTCCGGCGGTCAGAGGGATAAGTATAAGTAAAATAAGAAGCACGGGGTTAACAGGTGTGAATCCCTGCAAGAATCTCCGGTCACGGAAAGGGATAAGATGGAGTTCGGGATTGCGCTTCAGTGCATCTAAATATAAATTATAAGCCATATACACAACGCTCCAGCCGGACAGGGCAATGAATATCTTCCCAAGCCGCTCCCTATTGGAAATCCAGAACGGAATTAATAAAACCATTCCGCCAAGGACGCCTACCTTACCGCCGTCGCCCCTTGTTATCAGAAGCAGGGCAAAGGACATAACGCTTGCCGCCAGATAGAACCAGCCGTATTTCGTCCGTTCCTCAGCGAAAAGGGCGGCAAAAAGCGGTATTACGAGGGAGCAATAAGCCGCCACAATATTGGTGTTGCCAAGTGTAGTGCGATGGGTTATGGAAAGCGGGCCACGCGTCGGGTTTCCGTCGGCATCAAGGAACCTTGCCATTGTATACGGGAAAAACTCAAAAATATCCCATCCGCAGAACTGTAAAATTGCGTAAAGCGACACTAGGACCGCTCCGCCCGCGAACAGCAGGAAATGCAGGCGCTTTGGCTGAAAAAAACGCGCAATGATAAAGAAAGTAACCCCGTAGCAGAGAATCGTCCAAAACCCCTCGTGCCGTCCCTGGTAGCCGGACCATACAATATGCTGCCAGCGTGAAAATACGGCGCTTAGAAAAGTAAGCCAAATAAACGCCAGAAGCCCCCACTCGGCAACGGATGGCGGTCTCCCCGGTTCGTCCTTGGTAAAATAATCCCTAAGCCGAAACGGCCTGGGCAAAAACAAGAGGGCAAACAGGGTAAGAACGGCAGCTATTGACGTAATTATATAAAAGAAATTTGCTTTCGCCTGAACAAAACCGACGTACCTTGTGCCGGTTATATATAACGGGAAGATGGCGGTTATCATGATGAAAAAGGCGGCGGATATACTGCGCAGGGATTGGTTGACCTGCCTCTCACGCAATCCGTCCTGCCTGCCGGTTTTTTTCTGTGTTGTTTTTTTCGGTTTAGCAGCCATGGGTATCTATCTCCTGTACGTCATCAATTTTTTTCAGCTTTAGAGCGGTTGTATCCCCGCTTGAAATTCCCTCAGTGCTTGAAGGCTTGAATACAACTTTAAGGGTTTGAAAAATTAACTTTATATCCTGTAAGAGGGAAAATTGCTCGATGTACATAATGTCTAAAAATAATTTTTCATCCGGAGCCATATTATATCTTCCATAAACTTGAGCAAGACCCGTAAGACCCGCCTTTACTTTTATTCTGAATGTAAAATTTGGATATATAGACTCATACTGTTCGGCTATTTCCGGTCTTTCTGGCCTGGGCCCGACCAAGGACATATCGCCCAGCAGGACATTAAAGAACTGAGGAAGCTCGTCAATCCTTGTTTTACGTATAAAACGCCCTATAGGGGTTATCCGGTCGTCATTTTGAGATGCAAGGCGCGCTATACCGTCATTTTCGGAATCTATCCGCATACTTCTGAACTTGTACAACGCAAAACGCTTTCCGTCTTTCGTCAAGCGTATCTGCCTATAAATTGCCGGATTACGGTCATAAAGACGAATCGCGGCGGCGGTCAGGAGCATAAGCCAGCTTAAAAGAAAAATAGCGAATAACGAAATAATAATGTCCATGCACCTTTTAATAAAACTCGTACCGATGCCCAGCAGCGGGACCTTGGGTAAAAACACTGGAATGCTGGAAACCCATATAATTTCGGCCGTGTTCAGTAACATGCCTGAAAATGTCGGAAGTATGTACATATGCTTGTTATGACGGAAACAGTAATCAAATAAATAATCGCTGATGTTTCCGTCCACATCCAGAAAGAATACGGACTCCGAGTTGTCCAGATGCCTCAGTAATGTTTCCAAAGGCTCATCCTGAGAAATAAGGTGGCATATATTGAATTCTTTGCTCTGCCTTTGAAGTATTTTATGGTAAAAACCCATTTTATCTTTCTTTCCGTAAACGATGACCGCCTTTTGCGCCGGGTTCAGGAAATAATAAAACTTGTTAATGCAAAGCGTTAAAGGAATAATTATAATAATCTGAGCGACCCAAATAATCAGAAATCCCGCAACGGGAAGGAGTCCTTCTGACTGCAGGCTCAGCTGAAAGTATTGGATTGCATTCGTTATGGTAAGGGAAAGTGTCCATGATATAACGCTTTCCTGAAAATCTATGTTTCCGAATTGAAAACAACTGTATACCCTGCAAGTTAAATACAAAATAATTGCGTATAGAAGCAGGACAACATAGTTTCCCATGTAATAAAACACGGTATCCGCGTAAAGAAATCTCTGCCCGGCGAAAAAAACAGCCAAAACTATGGCAAACAATAGGACCTTGGCCGAAGTCAGCCAAATCGTGCCTGTCTTTTTCATCATAGATTTAACCCCTTTAGAGCCTATCCAACATTAAGGAACTTCGTGTCTTTCGGTCTTTTTTCCGCCTTGCGTCGTCACGAAATTCCTTACGTACCTAAAGGTACGTGCGGATTTTCGTTCCTAGCAAGACGAAAAAAATCCGCGAAATCCACTTCGTTCTTAATGTTGGATAGGCTCTTAATAAACTCATGTTAACTTAATATCTGCCGATATATAAATATATTATATCATACAATTAAACGCCATTAACACAAATGTGTTGCAAATAAGGGTGAAAAAGTATATAATTTCAATAGGGGAGGGCGGCGCATGAGCAGATTGAAGAAAAGGCTTTTAGTCCTTATATTGCTTTTGCCTGCGCTGTTTTTTATTTTCGCGCGGACGGAGAATGCCGCCGCGTTGGAGTATGACCTCTGCATGCCGCCGGTAATAAGCGTTCAACTGCCGATGAGTCTGGATTTTACAATAGATCCCTTTGAAGTAAACGGCAGAGGGCAAATATACTCCGATGAATACACTATATGTAATTTCGGCGAAACAGATGTAATACTTAACATTGCGGAGATAAATGTAAGTTTTGCCAATGACACGGATTTTGAGCCGCTTTCGCAGCCCTTTAATGGGACGCGGGGTACAGACCGAAAGGCTATTTACTTGATTATTGAGTTCGGTCAGTATTTTTTGCAAGACGTTGTCTTGACGGATCCTTCCAACCCGGCGCAAATAACGGTGGGGCTTGATGCCCCGGACGGCTACGACGACTTTTATTCAGAGTTTGCCTTCAGATTTTCCGGCAGCGTCAATGAGCACACCCCCCATGAATGGCGGCAGGGTGATGTTAAGGTGACGATGATATACTCTTTAGAGGCCGTTTATGATGAAGCTTACGCCGCCACTCCGGGGGAAATCGTTGCCACCCCGGGAGAAATTATGGCATTGAATCCAAGCACCCCGGGAGAACTGACGGAATTGCCGAATCCAGGCACTCCGGGGAATTTAACAGAATCGCCTGTTCCCGGTACTCCGGGGGAATTGAAGGAACAGCCGGATCCAAGCACTCCGGGAGATATATTGGAGAATGAAAGGGAATCGGAGCCGGAACCTGAGACTGAGCCGGTGCCAGAACCTGAGGCTGAGCCGGAACCGGAGCCTGAGTTGGAACCTGAGATTGAGCCGGAATCTGAATCCGGGTCAGAACCCGAATCAGAGGATTACGAATCAGAAGAATCACAGTAGATTTTACACAGGGTAAAAACAAGGCAAAAACGCAAAAATCCATATCCAAACGTAAAAAATCACTGTAAACATAATATCAAATCATGACGATACAGTATCATACGGATTTGGATTGGAACTACAGGGAGGTAGCACACATGAAAACTAAACTCGTAAGATTATTAACGGCAGTTGTGTTATCGTTCGCTTTGGCGGCGGGAAGTACAGTAGCCGTTTTTGGTGTTCAATCCGGGGTTTTAGTGGGAGAAAACAATGTCGCCGACATGATTATATCGGTGATTGTCCCAACCAACCTTAATTTCACCTTGGACCCGTTTGAAATCGAAGCCGAAGGCGGCAACCAAATCGTCCATGCCGACTATTTCTTCATCAACCAGACCAACGCGCCCGTCAGGGTTTCGCTGGATATAACCGTTGGGCTTGGCGAAGGCGTAAACCTTGTAAGCGACCCTTCATGGCTGGACAGGGACGAACTTTTGTCAACAGATAAATACATATTCTTCGCTATCCTTGGCGCGGATGAATTATTACCGGGCGAGACGGACCCGGAAGACCCGTACGCGGACGGATTGCCAAGAGGCGTTTATGACGCTGGGAAAGATACCCTTATTCCTTTTGATGTTGAAGGCAAAGACGCATCGGTTGTTTTTGTCTTGGGGGCGGGTTCGGAAGGCCTTGATGAAGATGAGAACGAAGACGATAAAACCATAGGGGCGTTTCAATTCTACGCGGAACTTAACACGTACGCTAATTGGGCCGCCGGTGATGTCAGCGTGTCCGGCACATATACCATAGCCCCGCTGCGCAGATCCACATATGACGGATTATTTTATAGCGGGGCCTTTACGGACGGCGGCTGGGAAACTCAATTAAGACACGTTAATGCCAATGAACATGCCATTAAAGATGATGACATTGGCTTTGAAAACGAAAACTGATAAGAGGTTGGGAAAAGACCTATAAGGAGGAAATACATGTCAAACTCCAACGCGCCGAAAAAAAAGGGGCTATCAACGCGAGCCGTTGTTTTAATAGTAGTGCTGGCTGTGCTTATAAGCGGGACGGTTTTGGCCGTGGCCATGATAATGCGCCCTTCCGCGACAATAATTGAAATTCAGCCGACTCCGATGTCCCAGGGCGGCGTGCAGATTATTACCGGTGAAAACGTTGTGGAGATAGAACAAAGCGTACGGGAGAGCGTTGCCAGAGGTATGTTCCGGACTTATATGAACACAACCTGGTCGTTCCCGGACGGAAGGTCGGCATCCACTAACGCGGTGATGGGCAACTCTTCAAGCAATAATTATCCGTTTTGGTTTGAGGTCATGCTTTCGGGAACAAATGAAGTCGTTTTGACATCCGGCCTGTTGCCGGTCGGTACGCAGATGGCGGAGATAAAGCTGGATACACCGCTGGCAAAGGGCGAGTACCCCGCCGTTGTCCAAATACATATGATAGACGAGGATAACGAGACAGTAGAAAGCAATATGGGTTTCGCCATAACATTGATAATAGTTAATTAGCTTGGTTACGATGCCGGACAGTGCCGCGAAACGGAAATGGTGCAGGCCAAAGGCTGATACCGTACTGCCGTGCTTTCCGGTTTGTAATAAATAGCAATTAATTTAATGAAGAGGAGAGAAAAGCTATGAAGAAAAACTTTCTGGCAATGCTGGTAGCTCTTTCGCTGGTATTCGGTCTTGCCGTTCCGGTAATGGGGCAGACTGGTAATGTTGGCGGAGGAAGTACCGTGGATTCGCCCGTTCTTGAAGTCGATGTCCCAACGAACCTCGCCTTCGCGTTCAATCCGCTTGCGGAGACCCAGGTTACGGAATCTAACTTCAGAATCACCAATGGTACTGAGGATGCACAGGTTCTTGTGGCTTTCTATTTAGAGCTGGAGCTGGCGAATGGCGTTAAGCTCGCTACCCCCGGGGAACTGATTGAAAATGATGACAACTTTAAACTTACCGCTACTGCAAAAGAGCTGGCGTTTGGGATAATTGCCGCGTCTGCGGGGACGCCCGGCGGGGTAGAAGACGACGAAGTAGCGTATGACAATGAAAATGCTGATTCGATTGTTTGGTTTGAAGAAGAGGTTGCTACATCCGGCGACGTTGAAGGTATCTTCCTTGAATTCGGTTTCGTATTGGAAGCCGCGACGGCGGGTGACGTTGATACATGGTTCTCCTTCTACGGCGAACTTAACGCGTACGCGCCCTGGACTGATGATGACGTAAAAGTATCCGGTGTTTACCTTGTTACCGCGTTGAGCACAAAGACCGAAGTTGACACTGTCGACGATACATTAGGCTTGGTTGAAGGCGACAATCTGCCGAAAAAACCCGGTGACGTTGACGATCCGGGTGATGACGTCGAAAAATGCCCTGATTGCGACAAGCCGGAAGACGAGTGCGAATGTGAGATACCTGGCGTGACGATTAACTCGGGCGCGGCGGGCACGAATAGTCCGTTCGCAATTCCGAGTGATACTCCCATCGGGGTCGGAAATGACGACGTTATATTTACCATTACATTAAATACCACTCTAACAGGCAATATAAGCGCAATGACATTCCCCAACACCACTTTGACAGCCGGCACTCACTACACATATGATACGGCCACGAAGGTAGTCAGCTTTAAGTGGGTACCGACTACGGAGGGTCAGCTTCAAGTAACAATCGGGACTACCAACTTCAGAGTAGTTCTTGAACCCCCGCAATAAAGAC